>JAABUQ010000154.1_pt1 | contig 145974 bp, 105 predicted proteins | sample 5560001 | NCBI WGS metagenome assembly JAABUQ01 (sample SAMN10711888, study PRJNA513371) | rock metagenome | isolation source: Antarctica rocks | place: Antarctica: Victoria Land, Finger Mt nord | collected 2015-12-18
CGGCGGGGCGCGGGGGGCGTGCGGGACGTGGAGGTGGGATTACGTGTGGTGCTGCTGGGTTTTTGAGTCGGGGTCTTGGGGTTGAGGCTTGAGATGGGAGCTTTAGGACCAGGACCAACGGAACCGGGGAGGAGGGATTGGGTCATGAAGGTCCGGCTGGTGTCGACTTTGGAGAGTTGGATGCGGATCTCGGTGCAAATCGCTTCGATGATTTCCTCTTCGTTGAGAAAATTGACCTCGCGCTTCGTGGGGTGCACGTTCACGTCCACGCGCTGGGGGTCGATATCAAGGCTCAAATAGGCGAATGGGTGCCCACCCTTTGGAAGAAAGGTGGAGTAGGTCTGTTCGAGGGCTTTCTTGATGGCGGAGGACTCGACAGAACGGTGATTAATGAACAACAGGATAGTGGTTTTCTTCACGTGATAATTGGCGTTGGTAGTGTATCCCGAAGCGGTGAAACCCCATGTCTCATCGGCCACCTCGAAGGGGATGAGTTCGTTTGCGATAGCAGAACCGTGGATCTGCCGGATACAATCGGCTGTACTGGCATCCTTGGGGGTGGAAAGACTAAGGCTCGAATCACCATGCTTTTTGCAGGAGAAGGCAACGCCGGTGCAGTCGACGGCATAGCGGCCGACAACATCCAAAATTTTGGCATACTCTTCGCTGGGCGATCTAAAAGCTTTCCGTCGAGAAGGCACGTTGTAAAAGAGATCTTCGACCTACTCTATGTCAGCGGCAGCCCATCAGCATGCGTTGGAGAGCATACTGTGATTTGAGTCCCACCGCGGCCTGCCGTAGGCTTAGGATCGACGCTCTGCCCAGGTTTTGCTGGACTTAGCTTACCATCGGCGTAGTGGGCACGCCACGCACAGCTCGAGTCAGCGGTCTTAGTGGTGATGGTGAGATGGGCGATGTGGCTGATGCTGGCTAGAGCCTCTCCTCGGAAGCCATAGGTGCCAATCGAAGTCAGATCCTCAAATGTCTTGAGCTTGGACGTGGTGAACCTCTCGCAGAGGATTGGCAAATCGTCTCTCTGCAAGAAATGTCAGTGTAACTCTTGTCGAAGGTAGGCACTGAGCGAATGGCGTGACAGACATTGATGCCATGTCCATTATCCGTGATTTGGAGCAATTTGAGTCCTCCATCTTTGACCAGAATTTCAATAGACGTTGAGCCGGCATCAACAGCATTCTCAATCAGTTCCTTCAGGGCATGGACAGGAGCAACGATAATCTCTCCAGCGGCAATCTTATTCACCACATCTTGGTCAAGCGCCTGGACAAGACCATCAGCCTTGCAGAATCAAGGCTTCAAGTCTGGTCGACTACCTTGATCCGTTTTGGCGCTGAAGCAATGAGGTGAGCGTCGTCCGCTTTCCTCTTCATACCTCGAGAGTCTGCGCCGTCGATGTCCATTAGCTCCGCCATTGCTGATAAGCAGTCATTGATCGAGGCTTGTCGAGCCGAGATTGTCACTAGACGCTGAATCCACCAGACATTGACAGGTTCCGGGTAGCCAGGCGACACCCAGGTCGTCGGGATATCGCTTCGTGCGCAGAGATTTCCCCCCAAAACGCTTTATGACAGCTTGACCGGACAAGATCGTTTATAGCCGTAGGTCCCCCACCTAATTTCGACTAGCGCCCTTAGGTAGGTCTAGAGTAAGAGTAAGAGCGCTCGCTGATTTTAGGTAAGCCCCGCCTGCGGTACGGTGACACTACTGCGGCGTGTGCGCGTGTTGGATCTTGTCGAGTGCTCTTTCAGCTTTCAGGTTCTGCGCCAGCGTGATGAATGTTCATACTACGCAATCGCCGCAACTGTGCTACGAAGTGCGGTTTCTGAGAACTACGAGTCCACGATCTTGATCTAGTACGCATGCTCGAACTGGCGCGGGAAGCTCCTTGCGAGCGTGGCTCAGTGGGTGGAAGAAGTGGGAATGTCTTTTTTAGGGAGCATCTTCCCCGGTGACAAAGAGCTGGGGAAGAAGGACGATGACCATAGGCCTGGGGCGAGTCCAATGTTGCCTGAGGCGTGGCACGCGCGGAAGCAGGTGTCTGGACCCCGAAGAAGAAAGATAATCTACACCGCACTCGGCTTGCTGGCATTCTTCCTCTTCTACCAAAATATACCTACAGATCTTGGCTCAAACAGTGAGAAACGGGATGTGAGAATACCGCAAATGGGAAGTCTATCGCAATCGCCGCACCAGGAAGCACCAACAGATAAACCCGCCCATGGAGCTGGATCGTCCGAAGCTGAACAACATTACTTTGCTGGCCCAATCAAATTCTACAAGCTTGCTGCATCGTTACATGCCGTCGCTACTCTGGCAGGTCGAGGTGGAAAGAATAAGAACATTCTCTTTGCGGCGTCGAGTCTGAAGAGCGCAGCAGCAATAATGCCAATGGCCTGCGAGATGGCCCAGCAGAAAAGAAATGACGTACACTTCGCACTCATGGGAAGAGAGGAGCTTGAAATACACGAGATCAAAGAGATCAATGGCATAAACGACGAAGATTGCCCGGTGCACTGGCATGGTGAGTGGAGCTGGATCTCGGTAGAGAAGACAACGTGTGTTGCTTATGCACTGTAGATGGTCGCCCAGATTACTCTCGTTGGAGCTCTGACGACCGTATGGAACTTAGTATTAAGGCTAGCATTGGACACATCGACAAGTTCGTCGCTCCACAAGCTCTCATCGTTGGCGATCAAGGTAGAGAAGACATCTTCTTCATCAACTCAGTTAGGAGCAAAGCCCTTGCTATTGGCAAATCTCTCATAGAGCTTCCATCGGACGCCGCGGAAAACATGATGTGGATAACGAGGCTTGATAGTGGTTCACTCGCTGGTAAGACATCGTCTCATTGAGAGATTGGAAATATACTCAATCGAGGTTTAGCATGGCAAACCACATACATTGATCTTTTTATCCAAGCTCCACCGGAATCTTCAGGCTCACTGGTCAGACTGTTGAAATCCATCGAGGCTGCAGATTACTTCGGCTATCGACGGCCACATCTTACAGTCGAACTTCCTGTAGACATCGATGGACCCACAGATTGGTACCTTCAGAATATGATATGGCCGCCGATAGATTGGTCCGGGGCGGCGCATGCTTCCCAAGTCACCCTTCGTCACCGAATTCCGAAAAGAACTTTCACCGCAGCAGAAGCATCATCCTACTTTGTTGAGTCAATTTATCCCGCTAGACCAGAAGACTCCCATGTCGTTGTTCTTTCGCCTCAAGTCGAGCTTTCCCCGCTTTATTATCATTACCTTATGTATAATCTTCTCGAATACAAGTACTCCAAAGGCCGCGTCTCCGATAACCTCATCGGAATCAGCCTCGAACTACCCTCCACCTACCTGAACGGCAGCGACCCCTTCGATCCGCCCCATCCCAAAGGCAAGCCGGACACACCCACCCCGTTCCAATGGCAAGCCCCCAGCAGCAACGCGGCCCTCTACTTCGGCGAATCCTGGATCGAATTTCATTCCTTCCTCTCGCATCGTATCGCCACAATGACCTCCAAGACCCCCAAATACATCAAGAAAATCAGCGAAACCCAACCCGCCTGGATGGAATATCTCCTCGAGCTCATGCGCGCCCGCGGCTATATCATGCTCTACCCAAATTACGCATCCACATCCTCCAACGCCTTCGCAGCCGTCCACACAGAACTCTACCAACCTCCAGAAGAATACCCTCGCGATCGTCGAAAATCGCCCGCAGCCCCTGATCCACCTCCAGACATTGACCCCACGAACCCCTTCACCGCAGACCCAGCTACAGAGTCCCTCACCCCTCCCAACTCCTCAGAACCCGACCTCCTCACCACCTCCCTCCTCTCCATCCTCCCCCGCCCCGGCGACCTCCCACCGCTCAGCAGCCTCCCCCTCCTCTCTTACGACGGCACCCCCATCACGCCCTCCACCCACGAAGACTTAGCCTCGGACTTTACATCCACCCTCCGACGCGAGATCGGCGGCTGTGCATTCATCAACGGGAAACTGGACCACGAACCCCCCACCTACGTCCGCAGCGCCGACGACCTCTTCTGCAACCTCGACCCCGCAGCGGTCGAAGACTTCGCCGAACTCCCTCCCCCGTCTGACCCCTCCCCACAGCAAGACCTAACGAGCAACTTCAACGACGTGACGAACGGCTACAACAACCCCAGGCCCGCGGACGTGCATGATCCGAACGTCATCCCCCCGGCGCAAGTCGAGCAAATAAGCAACGAGCTCACCGCGCATCTGCAGCGGCAAGGCGGCGCTGGTGAAGCTGCGCCTCGGTTTCAGTCGCCGGAGGAGGACGAGGGAGACGGCAAAAAGAAAAGCCCCATGGTCCCGGGGCCGTCCGCAGAGGATGTCGCTAGCGGCAAGGCGAAAGCGAAGAGCCCCGCGGATTGGGCGCATGAGAAGACGGTTGTGCAGCCGGGGGATAGAGAGGACGCGCAGGATGAGTTTTTCAAGCATTTGAGACGGCAGAAGTCGGAGGAGAGGAGAGAGGAGGAGGGGGTGCAGGCGGAGGCGAAGAAGGATGGGGATGGGAAAGTGGATGAGGGTGGGAGTGAGAAGCATGAGGGAACGAAGGACAGTGATGATAGCATGGGCCACGAAGAGGGCGGTCCGCGGAGGGATCCGGGGTGGTGAAAGTCGATTAGGCAATCAGAGCCAGCGTCTGCAGCGCTATTCATGCATTTTCTTCTCGTTCTATAGTTATTGAAGTCGAGAGATACCAAGCTTGCTGTACAACTAAATAGGAGGCTGGCGTCGGGACACACGTATACCACACTATCATCGGTGCATAGTCAGTGGGAGGAATGGTTTCCACATGTACATTGATACGATTCGAAGCTACAATATGCCACCACCCAGGTCCGTTCATCGCTCATAACGCTCTATGAGGTATCTGTGATTCATGAGACAAAGGATCGACGCCAGAAGCAATGCCGTGTTCGTGATCATGCGTTCGTCAGACATGACGGCTGAACGCTGCGAACACTGTATAGAAAAACAAACGAATAAGGATGGTACATGAAGGCTGGTACAGTTGCGAAACAATGCTATAGATGTTGGAATTGGCGAATGTCTCCTCGTCCGGTGATCCGGCGGCTTCAAGTCGAAAAGGCTTACGTAGCACCGGAGTTGAGGTTCCGGCGGAGTGTCTTCTAGATATCCGGTGGTTTCAAAGTCTCGCGCAGATATGCTTCTGGGACTTTCGGCACGTCCGGGGAGTCGGGTGCTTGACTTCTCGACCTGGACTGGCCCCTCAGAAGATCTCGCTGGCGGTATTCCTTGCCTGAGATGCTGGGCGACTTCTTCCTCATGCCGTTGGTGATGGACCGCAATGACGACCCGAGGGTCCTTGAGCCACCATTGCCTGTAGCGCGCTCGTCTTCGGAGAAGACGTCATCGGTCTCGTCCTCGGAAGTTATGTCTGCGCCATGGATTCGTGGGAGCTGATTGACAGGTGTGGTCACCGAGCGGGAATGCAGACTAGGTCGCGTCGGAGGTGGATTAGCTGGGGTGATGTTCGTGGCAAAAGCTGCTGGGCTCATGGCAGGGTCTTGGAGAGGGGGGTTTCGGATCTCTGTGAAGCCAAACTGGAGAGAAGTCACGCTGCCGGTACGCGCCAGTTTTTCTAGAATGGGCTCTGCTTGTTGGCCGTAGAAGTCGGCCTGGCCATCAACATCTGGTTGAAAGCCGGTGATTTTCAGGGTTGGGTAAGGCCGACTGTTGCTCTGGTCGGACATTAGACTATCTGCGAAGAAGTCATCCAGGCTGTCCAGTTTTGAGACGAGGTCACCCATGCCACCTTCGGAGGTGATCTCGACTCGAGGATCTTCAGATGCCAAAGGATCGGAGCGCTCAAGTGGGAAATACGAAGCCTGATTGTCGTCTTCGGTGTGGAACTCAATCTCGGGTGTTGCTGCGGCCGTATTGGGCGATGGATTGCAGGTGTAGAAGACGGCTTGCATATTCGCTCTTGTAGTGCTTGAATGGACTGCCGGCATGGGTATTGACCAACCTGTATCTTCTGGCATGCCGTAAAGACTTTGAGTCTTCTCATATTCTTTGCGCGTCGCACGTGATTTTGACGACGTCATGCTCATCTGCATGTGCTCTGTGTCCATCGGTGTTGACGATATCACCATGAAGTGATCTATGACCTTCAAAGCTTGTGGACAATACTCCGTGGTGGAGAGCCGCAGCAGCGGAGAGACGAGATCAGTGCCCTGGCTCGCGATCTCCGGTCGACGCGGGTCTACATCTGGTAATAAGGCACATAGTATGTCGAGTATCTTGACTCTGAACCAAGATAGCGGATTCGTCAGCAGCCCGATAAGGAAGACCAGGCATTTCAACTCCCAAGTAGGGAAAAAATTATTGCATAGCGCAGACAATATATGGGGCAGGAACTCCTGGCTGGCACTATATTGGTTATTCGCGAAGGCGTTAAGCACCATCGCTATGTCTTGGTGCTCTTGGACTTCGGCAACGGTTGCAAAGACCTGGGCTGACCGAGAACAAGCGGCGTCTTTCGATCCCATATCTAAAGAATATAGGAAACGAGGTAGGTTGGCCAGGACACCAAACAGTAGTCTGGTTCGGTTTCCAACAAGATCGTTGTCAGGCAGTGAGGCGACCTTATCCATAATCATCAAAGCCTTGTCGAGTGACATAGCGGACTTGAAACCTTTGTAAATGAGTGGTGCAATGCCTTCAAAGTTCCCTTGCCAGGTTTCGGGTTTTTTGCCCCGCAATATCTTGACCACGGCCGGGTCACTGAGATCGGTTTTTTCAAGGAGACGGGCAAGCATTGCAAGTGTTTCGGTGAATTCCCTCTCATATCTCGTATCGAGACAGGCACATGTTGCCCAAAAGAGCTGAGGGAAGGTCAAGAGATGGTTTGGCTCTAGAGCACCGATAATGGTTCTGAGCGTTGTCAGTATCTCCAAGGAAAAGGTTTGTATGTCTGCTTCTTCATCTGCGATGGTATTGGATAACCGAGCCAGCATGTCCGCAAGCATTGCTTGGTCTACGGAGGAAAGGATACAGCGGAAGATCTGAAATGATCTGCAAGCGATGTGTCTTACTGGACATGAAGTTGCCCAACTCAACGTCATCTTCGCCCACTGCTCGTGAAGACTAGGATATGCAATAGAAAATAAGTCGATCACCTCCTGAGTCACGTATGTCATGGCCGTCGGTACTCGTAGACTTTCTTCATCGTCGTCTTTGCCGTTGCATTCCTCGTAGGACCAGACGACATTCGGCTGATTTTGACGAATCGATTCCACGAAAGCCTCGATTGTTCTTTTGTTGGGTGTTGTGGTATTATCCTCAATCTTGGTGATGACAAGCTCATGGATCAGATGTACGAGCATCTCTCTGGACTGTTCTTGCACAAGAGGCGTATAGTGATCCCATAGGACGACGACAACTTGCAAAAACAACGGCACGCTGTCTTTACAAAGTGTCATCGGAGCTACCATCAAATCCACGAGAAAGATGAGAGAGAGCTGGCCCAAGGAAAACCCCGACTGGTGAGTGTTAGTTAGCTAAGGCCACAGCTCTGGAAAGGAGCTCACCCACCTGTCGATTGCCGATAGGCAGTGCCTCACCCAGATCTGCAACATACGGTAGCCCTGATGCATCAGGCGGGATGACTATAGGCTCGCGTTTCTCTTGAACCATGTTCCTCGGGGTAATCTGCAATTGAAGGAACTCTACCACTTTTTGACCGGCCGGTGTGCTTGATAAGTATACGACAATTTGCTTAGCGTAGTCAACGAAGCTCTGCTCTCTTCGATCCAAGCACAAGGAAATGACAAAATCTAGGACCAACTGCACGTTTCCTCCATGAGGCCCAGTCGCGAGAGCCTGCCAAAGAGCTTGTACCTCGTTGTGCAGGGCACCACTAGCTTTGGTAGTTATCTCAAGTAGATTCGCAAGAAGCATGTATGACTGGGCTGTAGGGCCTCCGCTAGGATCGAGCTGAAGCTCCACAGTCTGGACCCATGGCAGTATTGCAGCAATCATATTCCGTTGACTATCGGGTGTGATATTTTTGAAATGTACCGAGAATTGGGAGAAAATGTAGAAAGCAAGCTCGCTGTGCTGTTTCGCTAGTCGCTTCGAAATCTCAAATTGAGCCAATTTGTATACGGCGGTCGTCCTATCTGAGATGCTGATGTCGAAGTCTTGTAGTTTCGAGCTTTTCTGTTGGCGCTGCTCGAAGGTGCGCAATAGCTTCGCAGATTTCATGCGAATATGGCTTTTGTCGCTGCCCAATGTGAACAAGACAGTTCCTAGTATTCGCCAAAATGCTATAGGGTAGTCTTCATATTCCATGAGGACTTTAGTAACCACTTCGAAGTAGCTCTCGAGGGCGCGAGGTCTGTCAGGCGCATAGCACATTTCTATAGAATGCTCCATGAGGTAAGGGTAGTCGCGGTTTTGCACAATTAGATTCTCTAATGCACGACGTCCTATCAGGTGCATCTTATCACTCAAAGTACCGAAGATCTGGTCAATCCAGGAGAGAATTCTCCGGACATCGAAAACGAGGTGATCTCCCTTCCGAGTATATATTCGTAAGGGACCAGCCTAGGGACTAATCAGTACTTGGTCCAGGTAGTATCACCACAACGTCACTCACACACAGCGCCGCCATAGCGCTCAGAGCTGCAGTTTTCAGGTTTTTCTTCTCAATTTCCATTGCAGCAGTCACGTTAGTCCGCTCACCAGTATCTTGATGTTGGTCAAGTACCGATCGTCGCATGTTGTCCTCTCGTTGGCTAATCCGACTCTGGTTTGGTGAGTAACCACACCAATCTTCCATTAAAGCAAATGACGACTTCCTCGACTCAAACGCCATCCATCTGGAAGGGTCAGGTGTCCGGTTGATACCCTGGTACAACTCTTCGGTAAGACCACAGTAGTGGCGTCTCAATCTTTGACATTCCCAGTCGTTCTCAATCTCAGCGTCACTCAAGAAAATCATAAGATCCTTCGTGTAGGAAGACAGGTTATTCAGTATCCATTCGTCCTGAAGCACAGCTGGTTCGCGAAGGAATCGCGAAGTCAGCTTATAAACGTGAGTCACTTCCGTTCTCAGAAGGTCAGTTTTGCGATTCCTTCTAGGACTACTCCCAGTCCGTTGATGCTTGTCGATCCGAAGCTTTGCTTCCTCTTTACAGGTGGTCACAGCATACTGTAAAGACTCGAGAAGGGTCCTGTAGAGATTGATGTTAATCGATCCAAGCGCAATCACTATCGCATCGCGGATAGTAATGGGCAACGCAGACAAGAGTGGTATGACCGAAGCGAAAAGCTGGCGGGCCGAAGTCGCAAGCAATTTCTCTTGTACTTGCTGCGCACTCTTGTTGGATATTTTGCGTGCATGCTGGGCGTTGGCGAGCTGACTCTGTGTCTGCGCTCCAGCATTGGTCATTGTCGTACATGCCATGACAAGGTACAATTTCCATTGTTCAATGATAACGTCTGGAGGCGTTGTTCCTAGTCTCATAAGGTTGCGCATAGGACTTCCATCTGCCATAGGCATTTGAGGTCCACGAAGGTTCGATGCGAGCTGGGTGATAGTGTCATGCATCTGTTGCAGTCGAGCGCAGACGATTTCGCGGCCTAGGGTCATGGCCAAAGGGCATCTGTCGAAGCTGATTCGCACGAGATTGGGAAAGATCTTAAACCAGAGCGTTGAGTCGTATGAGACATCACTGCTGCAAAGCTCTATCATTGTATCATGGGATGCGCTCTTGCGATTTCCTTTCTGCAAGCGACTCCTTTCGGCAACAGAGAGCTGATCGTCGTTGATGTCCATCACTAAATGGGTATCCCCTTGAAGGATTTGGATGATCCGAGGATGTTCCTTGCCCAGCGCTGTATCGAACTCCGTCACGAGTCTTAGAACCTTGACAGCATACGACCGGACCCGTCGGGACTGCGAACAGAGAAAGAAAATGCCATGAGACTCGACTTCCTCTACTAAAGTTGAAACATTCGTTCGATCCAAGGGTATACTACGATTCCCTGAAGGACCCTCGTCTGTCGACTCACTAGCCACACTCTTGGTCTTCTGCTTGATGTCCTGAATCCAAAGCTGAAGTAGCTCCACGTACAATCGGAGTGTATTTTCGATGTGACCAGGGCCCAGCATTCCCTCATCCGACATTGTGGCATAACGGGTATCGAAGTTTAATATAAACCGCGCAAAGCCAATGGTGACAGGTTGCGCATGGCCTTGCCGGGCAATTGACTTGAGAGACTCGGCAGAGGATATGGCGATGTTGGAGCGGACATGAGCGGTTCCCGTGCACATGAGGTTGATCAAGGACTTCAGAGAAACGTGGGTCGAAATGCAACGGGGAAGAGCTTGTACTGCCACGTGCAACAAGTCATAGAAGCCTTGTCGATGATCACTCAAGGATGGATGCTCGTCTTTGCGGCCGAAGCTGAAAGTATCGGACATTGGTGTCTTGGGTGTTGGACTGCTGAACTTTTCGTCTAGCACCGCTTGGCCTCCAAAAGCATTATCAACGACCAGTGTTATTCTGCCCAGTATTTCGCAAAATCGGGAATAGAAGTTTCTTGTTGTATCGTCAAGACGAGCAATAGCCACCGGTCGCGATAATTGCTCATCCTTGAGACAAGATCTATTACCTGCGCCTGAAGCATCTCCAATGCCATGTGTTTCCCAGGCAGCATCTGTCAGCCCAAGACCTGATGAAAAGCGTGGAAAAGGGTGGCGGCCATCTCCAACTTGCTCCAGATCGGAGATGATAGCCAGGAACGCCCTGATGCCTATAGCCATACGCTCAGGCTCAAGCTGCTCTGCTTTTGCTTCTTTGCCTGGAGTGAAGAGCTCCGAATTGATCAACGGGAATACTATTTTCGTGAAACAAAACTCCGGGAAGCGGTAGCCAATGATGCGTATCAGCTGAACTTTAGGATCTGCAAAGATTGGGTCCGTAGAGATAGGAATCTTCTTTCCACTTGGCAGCACAATTTTTATAACGTCTTCGATCTTGCGGATCTTTGACGCTACCGGTTCGCTAATCCTATCTAAGTATGTCCACATAATCCGACAAATTGATTGAAGTGCAACAGCATGCGTTGTTCTATCCTTTAGCTTGCCTTGAAGTGAGGTGACGAAGGACAACCATTGTGTCGCGAAAACTTCGTTGGGAGAAGCGCACAATACCAGAGCTGATAGACCAGACGCATGAGCCCAATATCGCGGCTTGTTGAGCATTTGTGAGAGTCGCATATTGACGATGTTTAAGAATTCCTTCCATCGGGCCGCGTTGACATGTGTACCGGCTGACGATGCTATTGGGAGGGTAAGATCGCAGAGAACTTGGCAATAGGCATATTTGATCTCCTGTCCATGACTGTTTGCAAACAATTCAGCCAGTGTGACTAGAAAATCGCAGGATTCCTTCCATGAAAGCTCCGGTTGCATCTTGATGCGCAGATGTCGCATGGCGATGATCATCAGTACCAACCTCCCTTCAAGCTCCCTCGTCATTGCACCCTTTACACTGACGTCCTTCTGATGACCTTTCAGCTCGCGAAGAAACCGCTGGGTAACGCTTTGGAAATTGAATCCGCTCATCACCCCCAGCAATTGGCAGTAAATGTTCCAATTTGCACGACGAAAAGGGGAAGCCAATTGGTCAGGGTCCATGTGTGTTAGTTGATCAAAGATGATATCTTCTAGTCTCCCTGCTAGCTGTGGAGTCAACGCTGGCATGCTCGACTGATTGTATACTTCTATTAGGACTCGACAAAGAAGATATATTGAAACGGTCGACCGACGTTCAGCTTGGACGAAAACAACGTGCAGGGATGGAGACATCGGATAATGAGTTTCATTAGATGTAGAGGCTGTTTGTGTACTTCCCGAGGCTTCTGTGTTCCTACGTGTGAGGCCTGGTTGGCTTGGTCGAGGTGACTGATCCTACAGAGATTCAGCAATTGATCTAGGCTGCCGACAACGCGAAATACCATGCTCGTGTCTGATCTGGCCTTATTCGCTTCATCAGCTTTTTCTTTTCGCCACCACATGACATAATCAATCAGGTATTTTGGGTTCTGCCTTGCAATATGGCCGAGCGCTGAGATCAGTTGGTCAAAACCCGGGTCCACGCCGTGGCCACATACATCTTCTACAGTGTTTTCATGTTCTGTCAGTTCGAGTACGCACTGATTCATCTTGAAGTCTGCTTGCCCCATGAACTATACCATTATTAGCGTTAACCTCAATTGAGTGTAAGTTGACTTACTGATACAAAGAGATGGTATATAGTCCATTCGGTGACGGTTTGCGGCTTGTTAGCATGCTGATGCTTAGTCTGTGAATGGTGATTACTGTGGCCTCGACGGGTTGAATTACCGCCGGAGCGCTCCAATCGTCTCTTCGTTTGGCCGGAATTGGACGTGTCACCCACTTCCTGATTGGGTGTCAAAGTCGATGCGGAGCCCATGTTGCTGATATTAGAAGGCGAGTCACTCGGTCGAGGATCTTTGTTTCCTGGTTGATGCATCGTCAGGCTTGAGAATTCGGGCACTGCCGTGGTCCCGTTGGAAGGACTGAGTGGACTAGTAGCCGGCGAATTTACAAAGCTGGTGTTTCTCGAATGAGCGAAAAGCCCGTGTGCTTTCGATGCATGGCGGTAATGATTTTGCGTAAGGGATGGACGACGCTCCATGGCCACATTGAGGCCAGCAGGAGAGCGATTACTAGATTGCGAGCGCGGAGATAGCGCAGGTCCACCTTGTTGCAGGACAGATGGGTTCACACCAGAGGGTGCAGGCACACGGCCGCGAGCCCCTGAAGGATCTCGAGAATGGGAACCGCTCCTAGTGATACCGTGGAAGCCATTAACATCGGCGTGGGAGGGATGAGTGTAGTATGGCGGCTGGCTCGCCCCGGCGACCGGCGGATTGTGCCTTCCATTGGCAGGTGGAGCTCCGGCTATTGTATCTCAGCTGTCAGTCTAAATATTGCAGACAGTTTTGCGATATCACACAAGCTCGTCCGAACAGGGGGCTGTTGTATGAGGGCGAGAGGGGGCTCACCCATGATGCATCATACGACGAACTCTGCCTCATTTCATATTGAGATCGGTGCATAGTATTGCCTGCTCGGCAATCGGTCGTCGAGGTATCTGGATACCGGGCGACTTCATCGTGCTTGTTGTTGTCCACAGGTGCAGTGCTGGCGAGCGTCCATCAGCCTTCCGCTCTTTGAAGGGATCAGCTCAAGCCCGCTGCCGGACTTCGGTGGTGCTTCGTAGCATCCCGGGCCGATACGCCGGTTAACGCTAAAATGTAAAGGAATAGATCTGTTGTCTACTATCAAGTGCGGCGTTCTGGGAGAGTGGCACAGTAGAAGCCTATCGGACAGATCTGGATGACGCTGAGAAGATTCGAGACTTGTCGCTTTTCGCCATGTGAATATCAATGCCCATGAATCGCTGAGGAGATCCATCCTCCAACATCTACTTCTTATCCGTCAAGTCCTTCTAAAAAGACCCCTGCGCAAGCTGCTCAGCCGCCACGCTGAACAAGATCTTTTCACAGAATTCTCGTCTTCACGGAACCTACCCTTCTCTTCTGGCACTGTGAGTGAAATGCCTTCAATATCTGTAGAACCTTTCTATATACCGCACAATAACCATGGGAGCTCATGAAATTTGACAGGCTGACCTTTGATGACTAGCCAATCAAGACCATGGCGCAACTCGATACACTGGACCTCATTGTCCTTGCCATCCTTGTCGTTGCGAGCATTGCATATTTCACCAAGGGCACCTATTGGGGAATACCTAAGGACCCCTACGCGAGCTCGTACGCCTTATCAAGTGGCGCCAAAGCAGGTAAGACGAGGGACATCCTCGAGAAAATGGATGAATCGGGAAAAGATTGCGTCGTCTTCTATGGTTCGCAGACAGGCACAGCAGAGGATTATGCCTCACGATTATCGAAAGAAGCATCTTCCAGGTTTGGTCTGAAGACGATGGTAGCAGATTTGGAAGATTATGATTACGCCAATTTGGATACTTTTCCGGAGGACAAGGTTGCTATGTTTGTGCTCGCTACTTACGGCGAAGGAGAGCCAACAGATAATGCGGTGGAATTCTATGAATTTATCACTGGACAAGATGTCTCTTTCAGTAATGGTGGCAGTGCCGACGACAAGCCTCTGACAAACCTGAAATTCGTCGCATTTGGTCTGGGAAACAATACCTACGAGCACTATAACGCCCTTGTCCGCCGTGTCAATACCGCTCTGGAGAAGTTGGGCGCCACTCGAATCGGCGAAGCTGGTGAAGGCGACGATGGCGCTGGTACAATGGAGGAAGATTTCTTGGCATGGAAAGAACCAATGTGGACATCTCTATCGGAGAAAATGAGCCTTGAAGAACGTGAGGCCGTCTACGAGCCCATCTTTAGCATCACGGAGAGAGCAGACATGAAGGCCGAAGACCATGAGGTTTACCTTGGCGAACCAAACAAGAACCATCTCGAAGGCACATCCAAAGGCCCTTACAATTCCCACAACCCATACATAGCGCCAATCGTCGAGTCAAGAGAGATATTTACTGTTAAGGACAGGAACTGCTTGCACATGGAGATCGACATCAGCGGCTCGAATCTAACGTACCAAACCGGCGATCATATCGCCGTCTGGCCCACAAACGCTGGCAAAGAGGTCGATCGCTTTGTGAAGACTCTCGGACTGTCCAACAAGCGCCACACAGTCATCAGCATAAAAGGCCTTGATCCCACAGCTCGCGTCCCTTTCCCCACTCCAACTACCTACGACGCCGCCATCCGCTACCACATGGAGATCTGTGGCCCGGTATCGCGTCAATTTGTCCATTCTCTAGCAGCATTCTCGCCTGACGATGCTTCGAAAGCCGAAATGACGAAGCTCGGCGAAGACAAAGACTACTTTCAGGATAAGGTCTCTTCCCAATACCTCAACATTGCACAACTCCTAGAACGAATCAGCTCATCCCCTTGGACGAAAATCCCATTCTCGATCATGATTGAAGGTGTAAACAAGATCCAGCCACGATATTACTCCATCTCCTCCTCATCCCTGGTCCAGAAGAAGAAAATCAGCATCACGGCGGTCGTCGAAGAAGTCCGGATTCCTGGCCCTCAGGACAACATCGTCAAAGGCGTCACCACGAACTACCTCCTCGCGCTCAAGCAAAAGCAACATGGGGACCCGCACCCAGATCCACATGGCTTGACCTACGCGATTACCGGACCAAGGAACAAGTACGATGGCATCCACGTTCCCGTGCACGTCCGACACTCGAACTTCAAGCTCCCTTCCGACCCCTCAAAGCCAATCATCATGGTCGGCCCTGGCTCAGGCGTTGCTCCTTTCCGAGGCTTCATTCAAGAACGGGCGGCGCAAGCGAAGGTAGGGGAGAAAGTGGGAAAGACGGTGTTGTTCTACGGATGTAGGAGACCTACGGAGGATTTCTTGTACAAAGATGAATGGGAGGTTAGTCGCACTACTCTTTCTTCGACCCTTTGAAAACCACATACTTACAATATCGCAGACGTACAGATCCTCGCTCGGCGACTCATTCTCCCTCATCCTAGCATTCAGCCGCGAAAAACCGGGGAAGAAAGTCTATGTGCAACATCGATTGCAAGAGAACGCAGATATGGTCAATGACCTCCTGATGCAGAAAGCGAACTTCTATGTCTGCGGCGATGCGGCGAGTATGGCGCGAGAGGTCAGCATCGTGCTGGGACAGATCATTGCAGAGAAGAGGGGGATAAGTCAGGAGAAGGCCGAGTCGGTGGTGAAGGGCATGAGGAGTAGCAACCAGTATCAGGAGGATGTGTGGAGCTGATGGGGACCAGTGGTAAATAGCATTGTCGGGAAAGAGGAGATAGAAGGCAGATCAGCCATAGGAACTGGGGTCAAGTTTGGCATTCTGCATCTTTGGGGTTCCTATAGACGACTTGGAGTGGGTTTTGAGCCTTATGATTAGCGATCCACATTCCATAGAAGGCGCAAACCGGCGTCCATAGACCATACCGGCTTCTTCAACAGAAAGAAAGTCTATCGAAACGCCGTCTTCTACTCCTGTGCTGCCTCAAACGAGCATCCCTGCCCACCTGCCGCAAAAGCTCGGATCGCCGCCGGCCGGGAATCGAAAAGCGATGCACGGACGTTGCTACTTCCTCTGGGGCGGAAGCACAGATGGAAACCCCCGGTTTGGGACGCAGTGCGAGGACGTCCGCGCCCTATGCAATGCGCCTGCAGAGGTTGTTTGAGACATGCAACGGGGTAACGTTGGCATGCACGGATCCGAGGCAAGGGGAAAGCTAAAACTGACATCGATGGCCGTCTGCCGTCTGGTTACAATGAATGAAAATCTCGCTCGACGCGATGTCCGGCGAGGTGTCTTCCCCAGAAGAGGATCAACTGAAAGCCGGAAAAAGGTGCGAAACGATAGCCATATCATTTCCAGTCCCCTGCTGAGCACAAACGGAATCGGATCCGGGGTCGTGAATGAGAAGGACTCGCACTTACCTCGCAATTTGCCTCTCATGAATGTGGAATCTTTGCTGCAAGCTCTTATGGTAAACAAATTTCTTGACACAAGGTCTGAGTAAAGTATTAAGCTGCAAGCTGCAAAATTCTGATATGCGCCTGCACTAAGCCATTTCGGGGTTCAGGCAGGTTCAATGTTGGATCCACAGGCGTCCCGACGGCGTCGAAAACCGTTGTCTGATGGTGTGCTAATAATAACCATCAGTATTCACGGTTTCTGGCCTGCAATCTGCATGCCGACAACCTGATCAATGGTACAACCTTCAGCCGTGCAGCTCAAAGGTTCTCTGCACATCAAAGACCAGACTACTACTGCCCAAGAGCCTAGCGCAATCTGTAATCCGTAGAAAAGGAGAAGAGGCATGGGCTGCTCTCCATTTTGTCTTCTTTCTTCGCAATGTGGGCACTGAGATCCCCATGTCACTTTACACACTGTGTATTTTACCCATGGTGCAGACACAGGACCATCTGTGTGCCAGCACCTCTCGAGATGTTTCTTCGCCGCTTTGCTCCTACGCTTGGGCGTTTCGAAATTTCCGCGATCTCATTAAAGCAGACTAATAATATTAATATTAAAGTTCGTTGGGATTGATGCTAACAAGCTCTGGAACAGGAGGTTTGTGTAGCTCTGATGTTTCTCGAATCCGTGTCAAAGATTCATCCAAAGTAGTAAAGTATCCATCTGCCATCCTAGCAGAGTGTGGCTGACGAAGATGCGGCCTTGGCGAAGTGCTTTCTGCTGAATCTCTTCGTCTCCCGTCCTGTATGATTGACTGACTTGAGTCTTCACTGGTCAACAGTTTACCATGGTTTCATATTTCAAAAAATATGCCCATCCGACAGATTATTTCATACCAGCTAATCAGTGCTTTGCTATAAATCTCAACACTGCTCAAGATTGAAGATCTATCAATAGACCTATAGCTCGTCGGGTATTTTTAAGCAGCCACGGGTCGGCAAAATCGACACAAAATACCAATGGTAGAGTAATTCTTATATATCCGCAGAGCCCAGAGCCGCGGGTACCTGAAAAATGCACATATTTCTCCCGAGCCTTGAAATTTCTTTGTCGTATTTGAACAGCTTTCACCCAAGTCCTCGTCCAAGTAATCTATACGCTCCCCACCATGCATTTCGCTACTGTTCTTATTTCATCGGTTTTGGCCTTGGCTGTCACTGCTGCTCCTACTGCCGAAGCTCCAGCCCCCGTTCCTGCAGCCCCCGCTCCCTCGTTGCCTAGTCCCGACAATTGCGGCCCCAAGATCCAGCTGCCCAGCGACCCTACAGACACCTGCCTCGCCGGGCCTGCCAAGGTTGACTCCCCCTCCGCTTACGGCATCTTTGGTCTGTCCAACAGTTTCACTTTCGCCGGCTTCGACTGGTCGATCTGTCATCCCGTTGTCGACATGGTCTGCGACGCCATGGCCAAGCCAGAGACCGCCAGTGGTACCTGGTCCTTCACGACCAGCCAGGTGCATCTGGACTATGCGAATCCAGCCTGCCAAATGGGATTCTACCTTCCAAGTGACCCTGCTGCCGCGCCAAAGCCGTCGCCGGCTCAATGCAGAAATATCTTTGGGAGCATGCTGAACGCTGCCGAGTATTCCGGGTGGCGTTGGTTTGGATCTACCGTCAATTTGGCCGTGAATCCAGCCACTGCGGCGGGCCAATTCGCTCTACCTGGTGGATCCGGGACGGGTAAGCAGAATTCCCATGTGTGGTTTCTGGGTCCCCCTTTTTGACTCCTGATAGGCCAAGCTGTGAATGCTGGGTATCCGAGTTATGTTCTTGAGGCTCAAATGTAACCCTCACATGTTACATCAACACCACTGCTTCCCTAGTGCTGGTTGTTGCTTGAGCTTGAGGGTGGTCGATAGGTTTATACAACCCCATGTATTTAGAGCAATTGAGGCGTCCAAATCCTCAGGAATGTAAGGAGAAGCTTTGATATGATACCCTACGCCGATGAGAAGTGGTGTGTTTGTTTCTGGCCTTTTCTGGTGCCATGGGTTGACGATGCGGCGAGAAAGTGATCAACCAGTAAAGATCCTCAGCTACTCGAGCAAGACATTGATGAATAAACCTACTCGGTCAACATGAGGTGCACAAATGCAAGAGATCCCTGGAGAAAGAAGGGAAAATTCCTCCTCGAAAATGATGATCACATTCCTCGATTGACCCACGAGAAGCCTACCGTACCAGTGCAGAAACGGGTTTTAAGTATACCGAGCGCCATACGGTAGCCGTGCCTAAGTCATTCCCCGTAGAGAAGTGTGCTGTGATGATGGTCCTGTTGTTTGTGCTGGTCAGTCATTTCTGTATGTATGGATGTTATCAAGCATTGTGGCTTGTGCAAGACCGCAGCTGGACGCGAAAAAGGTACGCGTACAGTACAAGAAGCTCCGCGCTCCACGCGTAGGAACATCCAAGCGGATACCAAGCCCATGTACCCTGCCATGTCTGTACAAGGAAACCGGCGAGCGCAGATGCAGACGTCATGATTGACTGGGAAGATGATTTTCCCTAAGATGTTGCAAGTAATGCTCGTTCCCCGCGATGGCGAGGTACCTAATGAACATCCACAGCTGCTAGCACTCAGCACTGTGGGAATCCAAAGGAATATCAGATCGAAAGCAAGCACTCGTGCCAAGTAGCTTTAGGACTGAATATTGCAGTACCTGGAGGTTGACGCCCACAACGTGACAAGTAAAACCAACTTATAGAGGCTTGTGTATCTTTCCGCTCTGCATACCAGCGGAGACATCACGACTTTTCACCGCTTGGCCTAGGAGCCGCCGCATGCTGTAGGGAAGACCGTGGAATAGAAGGATCAATGGCCATGCACTTTACCTGCAAAGCTGCGGATATCTGCATCTGGGAGAATGGACATGAATTAGCTGTCATTCCCGCAGGGTCGAAAAACGTTTGTAGCAAGAACGAGTAGCTTTGAGCTTTGTGGCTACGCGCCGTAGCTGACTGTCGAGCAACACTAACAATCGTAAAAACGTTGCGAGGAGTATCGAATGATATGCGTCAACAGCGTTGTGCCACCCCGTAGCTAGTACAACTGAAACCGACGGCGCGTCGGAATCTTATGTCAACAAGCACCAGCCCCCGAATTTAACTAGGTCGTACCTGAGTATGAAGGTTCGCCGTCGTAGCTGAAGCGGCTGTTCGGAGACCTTCTGCCGACTTTATGAATGATGAACGTCTTGACAGCGCAGCAGATTCGCGGCCTTGGCGCGATCCTGGCCAAGCTCACAACTGCAACTCCCCGTGTTGTAACCCATACATCGGAGCCCCATGGAAACCCCTTCCATACTTGCTGACACCAGGTAAGGGCGACTTTCTGGCTTTGCGAGGACCGTGGTGCGAAGACGACCGATCCAAAAACCTGCAGCTGTGGCTGCAAGCTAAGACTTGAGCAAGGGTTTGTCGTCAACTCCGTATCGTTTTCTCATAACATTGAATGCCGAACAATCCATTGGCCATTGAAGGTCCGACTTCGAAGAATGACATCAGCTTTGCGCGAGTCCTTGAGCACCATTGATTCCCAGAGTCTCCGCCGTAGACATCACAGCCGTAGCCGACGTGTCGGATTGTCCCTGCGACATATCACAATGTGGCAAGCCTTGAGACCGTGGTGCTTTGGGCTATCGCTCTGGATCGGTGAAGCATTTGGGGCAATGGATCTCTGCACCATAGTGCGGCTCTATCTGGAGATCTCGGGACCACGGATGAGGTGCTCATAAGATCTTTCTTTCCAGAACCATGAAGGTCCAATTGCGGCGACATCTGTTAATCCATGTACATGCTCTTCTCAGCGATCGGTGTTACTTGCTCTCACACTGCTGGCACAACCACGAAGTCTAAACGTAGCTTGGCATGTGATCACAGCTTCTCGAGACACTGAGCATCGAAACAGGCGTTGGCATAGTAGGCACTGAGAGAGCATGTCTGCACCGAACTGGAGATGGCCAGGAAATAGTCAGCATATATGCTGATAAGCTGCTAAGGGATCTTGGGTGTGCATATGTACATCAGGCGGCAAGCTGTGTGGGGAATGCCTGCTTCCCAGCTATACAGCCCACAGGGCAAAAGTCGAGTAGCACTTGCATCTCCTTCTGCTCCTTCGTAACGTCGTGTGCTCCTAACATCTTTCTTTGTTCTCACCTTCTTAGCGATAGCACAACTTCAGTGGGAGCTCCTTCCCACACATAATAATACTCAAGAAGTGACGTGGATGTGTAGCATGCTCTGATCCGAGCCTGCCTGGATTGTACTTGCCCTCTGTGGCTGCCAAGCTCGTCTTATTTCTTGCTCTTCTCACCCCACTCACTTCCTGTCTCCTCACATCTCCCAACTTCTCCTCACATCTCTCCCTTCATCATCCGCTACAGCTATTTGCACGTCCAATAACTATTGCAAATTGCTTCTCCATACTCACTTCACACATCCTACCCTTTGCTCGCATCTTATCGAGCTAAACCCAGATCTCTGTACATCCCAGACTCAGTGTAAGACCGACTGACTTCACCGCAAGCTTTGGAACACGAGTTTGACACTCATCCCAGACCTGATCTCCGGGCATACACTGTTCTCCTACACCAGCTGTACGTTGTCTCCGAGAGATCTGTAACGCCTCGTAAGTCCCCTCTCCCTCTCTCACACACAGCTCCTGCCATACCGGTCGTGCTAACAAGAGGCACCTTAGATCCTCTCAAATCCCTGGCGTCTCGACGACGTCAGTGTAAAATTACAGGACACAACTACTAGCATCGGTACGCTGTTGTTGCGGTCTCCTCCTACTATACAATCTCTTCTGTTCACGTTTTTCCTGTGGGATACCATCTTCAATGACCGTGTGTCTTGTCGTATTGCTTGCAGAAGCTTCGAAAACGTCCAGCACAGCATTACTAGTGGAAACCCTGCACTCATGTTCACTTGCTAGTAGCCAATCTAGCCATGTATACCGTCCTAGCATCGTCTTTGATTTAACTCACCTTTGCACCGTCTCGGTACCCAGACCTCTGATTTGGTATACATGCTCACGTTCTGTTTATTTCAACAGTTGCCAGCATGCAATCTACGATGAACTACTCTCAGGGCTCGAGACCTTCTACCATCACAGGCTCCTACGGACACGGCAGCCCCTACCGCCAGAACCAATACCAAACCCATAGCCAGTTGTATACGCAGACTCCGCCTCCTTCTACGGACAATCTCGGTTACAGCCAGACTGCCATGAACACCCTGGCCCAAGCTTTCGGAGCTACAAACCTTGCCAGCAACATGCCGGTGGCTTCGGGAAAGCAGAACAACGGCTCTTTCGGGGCCAACGCTGCTAATGCAAATATGCTTGCGATGCATCCCAACGGTCAGGTCTACTATCATCAACTTCCTGATGGCACTGTAGTCATGTCTGGAATGAACAATTTCTCCCACAACTACCAGCAGTATGCCGGGGCCTACAACTTAGGTGCATCTTATGGTTCCTACCTTCCTCAGGCCGCATACAATGGCTACGCTGCATCTATGGCTCAAGGTTTTGCCAACACGTCTCGCTCTGCTGCTTGGGGATCTTCACAAAATGTTCCTGTAGAGGTCCCCGATCTTGCAGCCCCCCGCCGGAATTCGCCATCGTCGGAAGAACATTCTCCAGGACCACACACTCCATACAACTACGGGACGTTTCCCAGCGGCACATATGCATATCCTGCCGTCGACAATTCTCTGAGCCCCTGGACGGAACCATCCCCAACTCAGTTAGCCCTGAACTTTCCCTTTGAGCATTATTGGCGAAATAGGGACGGCAGCTACGATTTGGTCGACTATTACACCATTACTAGGACTCAGCCTGCAATACCGGTCGCTGTTCCTGCCAAATTGACGAAAGACTCTGGCCGCGGTACATTTGACAAGATCCTGGACAACGAACATGGAACCACTAATGTCTACATCCGAGGCCTTCATCCTGATACCACAGATGAGAAGCTGCATGGGTATGGCAGCCGCTTTGGGGACATCCTTCGTTGTAAAGCTATTATCGACCTGAGCACTGGGGGCTGTAAAGGGTGTGTAACAATTCGATGCCATGCAATGTCTGTGCTAGTGCTGACAGACCATAGATTTGGGTTTGTAGAGTACCATAATTACACTGATGCGGAGAACTGTATCCGCTGCTTCTACTACCTTGGCTACGAGGCGAAATACGCGAAGGTATGTGTGGTTCTGGGTGGCGTATCGCTGCTCTGCTGACAGAAGGTCAGCTGTCCCACAACGAACGCCTAAAGAACTGTGCAGATCCAGAAAACAACAACCTCTATGTCTCCAATCTCCCGAAGGTCATGACCGAGAATGTGCGTGTCCTCAGACATTTGCTGGTACCACGGAAGCTGTGCTGATGATCAACAGGAGCTTAAAGCACTCTTCACCAACGTCTTCCCGTCGTACAAAGTCACCTCCACCAAGGTACTGAAAGATGAGCAAGGAATAAGTCGTGGTGTTGGATTCGTTCGGTAGGCTGTTAACAGTAGATCCTCTCAACGACTTTGCGATCTGATGTGGGCCACTAGGTTCGAGACCCACGACATCTGCGAGAAGGTCATTGAACATTTCACCAACCATCCCATGTGTGTTGGAGACGACGACTCCATGCTCCAGCTTCGTTACGCAGACAGCCCAGCTCAGAAGAAGCTCAAGGAAGAATCAGCAGCGCACCGTGGTTTTAAAGCCAACGAGTATAACATGGAGGCGTTTGGGCCGGCATCTCCTTTCTATCGCTCACCAATGACCCCGATGTATCCCAGCCCCCTTCCGTCGGTCGGCGCTCGTTCCAATGGGCCTTGGAGACGACAGATTTCTGTGTCGCCTGGGTTCGTCACATGCATCGCATCGTGGGGGTTTCGCTAACCTGATTGTATTCTAGGGCGTCCATGGTATTCCAAGGAGCGCTGAGTACTGGACCTCCAATGCCGGTAGCAGTGGCGAAGTCACAGTTCCCGAATGTGTTGCAAGGACTTACGAATCCGTCGGCGTCTATGAACGTCGACAGTCCTTGCGCTACTGCCACGATTAAGCGTACGAGGAACGAGACCAGCTCTATTGGTGGCAACACCCTGGTAGGCAGCCATGTCACCGACTCGAGCTACCAGGATACCAACTCCAAGCCGGAAGATGGTTCAGATAGCGACCCTGACACTAATGTTACCACAAAGCTTGAGTCTTCCTCCAGCAATCATGGTGCCAACGAGGCAGCCAGAGTCGGTCCATCACCTTCGAAGGCCAACAAGGCCAAGCTCTGATCTCAGGACAAGTATGTAGCCTTGGGCACTGGCAAACCCTCCCTACCACGGGAAACCAATCCTGCAGGAATGGTTATGTGCTGCCAGCATCGGCATAGATTTTACTGGGTCTGTCTTCTCAGTGGCTGCATTTGACAACATACTTACGAACGCCGACGACGTTGGCCAAGCATTCTCACAACATGCAAACGCTTTACGAACGCAACGAGGCATGTACATCTGTTGATCCAATTCTCTTCCATCAAACTTTTCGGCTGTATCCCTTACTAAGAACATCTTTCGACATTGCATCGGCTACAGAAGCATATCCAGCACTAATAGAGGCCGACGATAGTATTTTTATTATGGATGGTCTGCTTTGCGAATATTAGCGGCATTATCCGTGCAGCTTCGGTCTGCACGTAGGCTTACTGGTCGGTCTGTTCTTACAAAAGCGTGCGCTTCTTTTTCGATCGAGGGAGCAGTGATAGTATAGCCCTCGAACCTTGCTTGAGCTTCATGAGCCTTAGCTTAGCACTTGCTCTACTACAATCACTTAGCTTGTATCCACAAGCGTTCTCCAGCACTCCTCCATGATTCGTGTCCCGTGCTCATGCCGGTTTGGCTGTTGCTAATGCAGACAACTCAGAAGCCGGTACGCCTGTTGTTTGATCCTGCTGGTCGGCTGTACGGCCAATGTTGATTTGACAATCTGACGCATCTTGGGAAGTGACCTCATTATCAGACTCAAGGGAATCACTACTGTCTTCCTCTTCCTCATTTCTTTTCGCCTCACGATCGCCATCTACACCATTTTCCCGCATGTACTTCTCTAGTTCCTTTGCCATTTTCTTTGAGAAGCCGGAAGCCTCGGCTTCTGCATCTAGTCTCTTGACCAATTTGCCCTCTGCTCGCTTCCTGGCATCAGCGAAGAAGGGGCCTGGCTCATCGCTCGTAAAGTGGAAACGTCGCTCGAAGAACCGTTTGATGCAATTGACATCGCGGTCAAAGTACATCTCGGCATTTGCATGATCGATGGAAACCATTTGTGGGAAGTCTATGAGGTATGGCGTAAGCTTGATTCTACGATTGCCTTGCTTCTCGTCCGTGTCGGCGTCCGGAAGCTCATCTTCCTTGACCAGTATATTGAATTCATTGAAATCCCCATGGATGAGCCCCACCCCCGCCAACCGCAGCACCATCTCCACCAGCTCCGCATACAGCCCGCTCGGATCCGGCACCTCCCTGATCTGCCGCAGCGGGAACGCATCGATCAGCTCCATGGCCACCGTGTGCCGGTTCTGCGCTATCGGCTCGGGCACCATGAACCCGGCACCCTTGAGCGCGCGCATGAACGTGTATTCCTTCAGCGCGGCGAGCCGCGACATGTGCATCCAGGATGCGGAGGAGCGCTGGCGCAGGTAGTCCCGGTTGGCCTTCACGGTGCGGAAGGAGATGCGGCCGAGGCGGTGGATCTTGAGCACCATTTGGGTGCCCGTGCTGGAGGCGACGACGAAGATGTCGGATTCTTTGCCGACGCCGATTTGGTTGCCGACGGAGTAGATGGTGCGTTGTTTTTGGTGGGTGTGTAGGGCGAGGTAGTCTAGGCCGCCGTAGGTGAGGCGGTAGCCGTCATCTGGGATATCTTGTCAGCTTGGCGATGTAATGGGGGTGGAGGCGGGGGGGGGGGCACATTTTGCATTCTTGGTTCGGGCGATCAGGTTGGCTTTTGCGAGGGTGGAGATGCTTCTGTGGGCGTTGCTGCCGCTGCGGAGGCTGGAGAGCTGGAGTATCAGGGGGGTGGGCACGACTTCGTGGTTTCTGCTGCCGTGTTCTACCTAGGTTGTACAAGGTGCTGTTAGCTGTTAGGTTTCTTGTCGGAAGAGGGAGAGGGTGGGCGTACGGCGGTGAGAACACGCCAGTCCTCGGGTGTCAGATAGCGGAGATGCTTGGTATCGAGCTTCATGTTGTTGTCTTGTACAATGCGCTTGATAGATGATTCGGAGTGGAGACTCGACGATTAATGTGCGCTGATGCAAGGGGTGGTCCCGGCAATTAGTTCCACCGGACCCGCGGAGCCCTACCCGAGAGCTTTCTTGACGCGCATCGACCAGAAGTGCTAGATTACGCTCCATCTTAATGTCCAACTCACCGAGCTTTCCAATCTAGTATCAAGCTGTCAAGTCAGGATTCCGTCCATAAGTATTCTTCGTGCCACAATTCGCCTGGCTACATTTTGACCTGTTCAAAGCTTAAACGCAACAGCTACTGGGGAGGATGGCGAACGAGAATGGAAAGCCCACGGCCGCGGAAAAAGGCAAGGGAAAAGCCACAGACGACAATCTCCCAGATGGAGATGTTAAGACAGAGGGAGGAAAAGCTGGCCAGGACGGAAAGCTCACTAATGGGAAGAAGGGTGATGAGCCACACGAGGGTATTATCCTAGGTCAAAGCTATGTCCGGCCAATGCTGATGACTGACGGCTCTATAGAGGAACTGAGCGAGGAGGACCAGAACCTAAAGAATGAGCTTGAGATGCTTGTGTCCCGCCTGCAGGTAGACTCCTGACTTCAGGACTTAAACCGTGGATAGCTCGAGCTGAGACGAACGGTGTTTTAGGAGTCAGATACGAGCCTATACCGACCTGCCCTTGACGCCATCAAAGACTTTATAAGAACGTCGACATCGTCCATGACTGCCGTACCGAAACCTCTCAAATTCCTGCGTCCTCACTTCGACGAGCTTACGGCTTGCTACGAGCGGTGGTCGGTAGGAAAAGACAAGGTATTCGTGGCATACGTGCGGTTCAGATGATGGATGCTGATTGCTGTTTAAGGACTCGCTCGCCGACATTCTTTCGGTGCTAGGTATGACACAAGGAGATGAAGAAAAACTAGAAACACTCAAATACCGCCTTCTCGCGCCTTCCGAAGATCTGGGTTCGTGGGGTCACGAATATGTTCGACATCTGGCACTAGAGATAGGACAAGACTATCAGAGAAAGTTGGGTGAAGATGAGGATCCTCAGGGACTTATAGACCTTGCCCGAACCCTTGTTCCTTATTTTTTGAGCCATAATGCAGAGGCCGACGCCGTTGACATCTTGAGCGAGCTGGAGAGGATAGAAGAATTACCACAGTGGCTAGATGAGAATACATATGCAAGAGTTTGTCTATATATGGTCAGCATGGTCAACCTCCTCACATATCCCGAAGATCAGCAATTCCTCCGCACCGCCCACGACATCTATACATCATACAACAAGCTTCCGCAGGCAATGGTGCTGGCTATTCGACTCAACGACCAGGAACTCATCCGGAAAGACTTCGAATCCACTACAGATCTGGCGCTCAAGAAGCAAATGGCATTGCTCTGTGCACGCCAGCAGATATGGTTAGAGGCGCCTTCTGAATCAGAAGAAGATCAAGCAATTGTAGAGTGTTTAAGTAACGAAAAGCTACCAAACCACTTCAAGTCATTAGCGAAGGAGCTTAATATACTCGATCCCAAGATGCCAGAAGATATCTACAAGAGTCATCTGGAGAGCAGTCGAACAGCAGGTCTCACCAATGTCGATTCCGCAAGACACAACCTCGCTAGTGCTTTCGTCAATGCTTTTACAAATGCCGGCTTCGGCAACGATAAGATGATGCTGAATTCCGGAGAAGGTGACAAGACAAGCTGGGTGTGGAAAACTAAGGACGACGGCATGCTGTCGACCACTGCATCGTTAGGCATGCTTGTGCGATGGGACATTGAATCAGGCTTAGACCAGATCGACAAATATACTTATGCATCAGAGGACCAGATCAAAGCCGGAGCGCTGCTGGCCATCGGAATACTCAATTCCGGAGTGCGTATCGATGCAGAGCCGGCGCTTGCTTTGCTCAGTGGAGACGAGAACATCGGAAGCAAGAACGTCCCTACACGGATGGCGTCAATAATGGGATTAGGCCTTGCATGCGCTGGTACTAACAAGGACGACCTCTTGGAGCTTCTATTGCCAATAGTCGAGGACACCTCGTTGGACATGCAAGTGTCTGCAATGGCCGCTCTCTCACTGGGTTTAATATTCGTTGGATCCTCAAATGACCGCGTCAGCGAAGCCATCATCACCACTCTCCTAGACGAAGATCGACAAAAGCAGCTCAAGGACAAATGGACACGCTTTATGTCTCTCGGTCTAGCTCTCCTCTTCTTCGGCCGCCAGGAAGAAGTTGAAGTTATCCTCGAGACTCTTAAAGCCATCGACCACCCCATGTCCAAGCCTGCCGCCGTCCTAGCCGAAGTCTGCGCCTGGGCCGGTACGGGAACGGTCCTCAAGCTTCAAGAACTCCTGCACATTTGCAACGACCACATCGAAGAGTCTTCCGACGACAAGAAAGGCGATGAGCTGCTCCAGAGCTACGCTGTCCTCGGGCTGTCCCTTATCTCCATGGGCGAAGACGTCGGCCAAGAGATGGTCCTCCGCCAGTTCGGCCATCTAATGCACTACGGCGAAGCCAACATCCGCAAAGCCGTCCCCCTCGCCATGGGCCTCATCAGCCCCAGTAATCCGCAGATGAAAGTCTACGACACCCTCTCGCGCTACACCCACGACAATGACAACGATGTCGCCATCAACGCCATTTTCGCCATGGGCCTGCTCGGCGCAGGCACCAACAACGCCCGCCTGGCGCAGCTGCTCCGCCAGCTAGCCAGCTACTACCATCGCGACCAGAATTCCCTCTTCATGGTCCGCATCGCCCAGGGCCTGCTGCACATGGGCAAAGGCACCATGTCCATCCACCCATTCCACACGGACCGGCAGATCCTGTCGCAAGTCGCGGCCGCAGGCCTTCTAACCGTCCTTGTAGCAATGATCGACGCCAAAGACTTTATCCTCAGCAACTCACATTACTTGCTCTACTTCATCGTCACGGCCATGCACCCCCGCTTCCTCGTCACCCTCGACGAAGACCTCAAGCCCCTGCAAGTCAATGTCCGCGTCGGCCAGGCGGTCGATGTGGTCGGGCAGGCGGGGCGGCCGAAGACGATCACGGGGTGGCAGACACAGAGCACGCCTGTGCTGTTGGCGTATGGGGAGCGGGCGGAGCTGGAGGATGAGCGGTATATTAGTCTGGCGAGTTGTTTGGAGGGGCTGGTAATCTTGAGGAAGGTGAGTTTGACACAGTTCAGCGACTTGAGGTAATGCTAATGATTGGGCGCAGAATCCGGCTTGGGAAGAAGGATGAGGGAGACGCTTGCTTGATAGCAAGGCTAGGGGATGAGGGAATAATGGATGTGTGTATTATATTCGAAGCGCAGCATAGAAGCAACCAATCTTCAGGGGCTTGTCTACCTAGACCTCCCCGATTCGAGGGTTCAATCCTTGTCAGAGACTCATGATATCCCGAACACGAGCATTGCAGATAATCTCAGATCCAATTCATTGACATGTCATCCCACTGCGTATGAGCGGCACTTCCCAACTTCTCGACTTGTGTTAGGGCAATGGGATTGTACTCAAAGACACTGATTAGCTCCCTTAGGGATATGCATGCAACGCGACGAGCATTTACCGCCACCAAAAAATAGAGCTCTTTCTAGTTGTTCACAGTAGCCCTACAGGTGCATAGCATGCCCGAAATCTAAAGTAAACAACGTCCACAGAAGCCTACAAAACTGATGGAATCCTATCCCCTTCTTTGTTGCGTTTGTTAGGCGTTTGCTCAAACGTAAATTCGCAGAACCCTGCCGAACCGCAATCTCTTCTCTCCCTCGAGAGATTCCTCCTTAGATGTGCGGACAGAAATCAGAGGGGTGAAGGGTATGCTGCCCCAGCTATGGGCGACAGGGAGCTTTTGGTCGGCATTGTGCTATCTCGGAGATTCTGAGGAATGGATATTTTGTGGAGTAGGGAAGTCGGCGGTTTAGTTCTGGCTGTGGGGTGGGGATTGAAGGGGAAGATGGGTTTTCGGGGTGGCATATATGTGGTGGGGGATTTTTGAGAGGGGAGAGGGACTTGGAGATGTAGTTGCTGATTGGGTGGAGGGAGTTCTCTTTGGTGTTGTGGAGGAAAGAAGAGGGGTAATAGAAGATAGATTAAAGGTGCGCGCGAGTAGTGTTCTTTTCCAAAGCTCTGCCGGGCTGTCATACATATTGTAGATTTTTTTTAAAAAGGGGTAAGAAGGAAATCTATCTGCTGATCCAGTGAGAAAACTTCGACACGATGCCAACCTGTGTCATCAGTTGTTGGGCCTCAATGTCAGTCGTAAGTGGAGGGGTCGACTAGCTTTGAGTCTGACTCTCGTCAACGACACCGTTCGACAACTTTGGTTCCGAAGCGGGAGGATTCTTGGGAACTGTCGAGATCGGTCGTTCAGGCCGCTGCGCAACGCCAAACCTCTTCCTTCCGACATCAAAGATCTATGTGAAACGGCATTTAGTAAGGATTCAAGCTATGGGACGCGGCTGCATGATTGCTTACGGCGTAAATGCTCTTCAGAAACGTGTCTCCAAAGATGTCAAACTTCAGATGGCCCCGGTCTTGGATACCGCCGTAGCAGTATCCTTCCTTTTCGTCACCTGAGTAGCGGATGTCGTCCGGATGAAGGGGAATCTTCGCACCGCTAACCTGTGTGCTTTGTCAGAAGAGACGTAGAAGAATAAGGAGAGGGGGTACGAACGTAGAAGTGCACATCCGGCAACGCCGCATCTTGCGGAAAGATCCAGCCATGATTCGGGGTGTACATCGCGCCTTGGATCTTGGCATAGATCTTGTCGCAAGTCTTGTGGTCAACAAAGGCAAGGCTGCTTCCGGTGTCAATGACTGCTTTGTTGCCGCTCCGAGTGTACGTCTTCCCATCGATCTCGATGTCTTCAGACTCGACCTTCCAGAAGCCATCATCGCCCTCGACGACAGGGGTATAGCTGATGATGCTGTTGGCAGGGACGTCCTCGGTGGTGCCAATGGCACAGAAGCTGGACCCGTCGAGATCATCGGCGTCGTCGCGCCAGCTCTCGAGCTTGACAACGAAGACCTGCGGGGTGAAGTTCTGGGCTGGAGTCTTAAGGTGCTTTTCCAATGCTACCCAGGTATCGTCCAGTAACGCTAGGCCCAAAACACCGTCACTTCCGCTTCTGAGGAATTGAGGATCCGCGTAATCTGCGACTCCGATTACCTGATTGGAAAGCTTTTTGTTGTTTATTAGGACGGTTTCAAGAAGTCGCGTGCCCGTGACCCGGCCCCCCTCCTCATATTCAAGCTTCAGTGTGTCGTCCTCCTGCAGCTTGAGAGCAGAAGCGCTCTGCCCGGCTTTATACACTGCAGTGGATTCACGCTCTACCTTGTCTGAGAAAACCTGTGGAAGGGTTAAGCGTCAAAGTTATTTCGAAGCTGAAGCATTCTTCGCTAATGGAAGGTGGCGTACCCATAAGTCCGAAGAGCCTGTATCGAGCTGCAGTCTGAACTTCTGAGCAGGCGTGCCGATGAAGACATCTACCAGGTATATGGAATCTACATTCTGGGATATCTCCTTTTGACGAAGTGTATCCACGTCGTCATCGAGCGGTCCGTGCCCTGCCACTGCCGAAGCCGCTTGATCTAAGGTTGTCGGATCTTCAACAAGGTCTGGGTCGTGGAACGATCGATCGTAGTTTTCATCTATCCACCCCGACCCTGGCCCGGCGGAGATGGGCTTTTGGGCGACTGTCTCCGCATTAGCGATACTGGGGCACATTCACTATCCATCTCTCTTACATTTTCGAATGAGAAGCTGCCTGCTATATGAGGGTGATCCAACATGGCTGTGGGTGCTGCTGACGGAAGGCGTTACCTTTCCCCCGCGACGTCGGGACATGGCGCAGTCGGGCTTGGGATGAACAATTCTTGCCGATGAGTGAAGTATAATACAAAAGAAGTGATACTCAGCAAGCTCAATGCCACCAGACGACTTGAAGAGGAAAGAGGATTATTCATATATGTTTAATTATGGTATGTGTAACCATTGCTTGAAGATGAGAGGGGGCACAAACGAGGCATATTTTGCCGCTGTGCGATTGAAGCAATTGAAAGAACCCCCTTTTCAGCTCGGAAACAGTCGACCCCCCAGCATCAAATATGGACTAATGACAGGGCCAGGATCCATATTAACATTATCACATGCGTTGCAAAATAGCAGAAGAGACATTTGAAGAAATCAAGGCAGCAAGGCAACAAGGCATCAACGGTCAGCCCACCGGTTAGAAGGACCTATCATTCGATGGCGTTTACCGGACAGCAATCGGTCTTACGGAAACCTGCTTTCAGGTTCAGACACTGGTGCTACTGATTGGAGGAGTGGACTTTGAGCAGCTTGGAGTCCGAGACGTGAAACAGCAGAACTTGACAGGACGTCAATACTGTGCCCTACACGCGAACTCCCGAACGCCCCACAGGGATGTCAGCCGAATGAGGGAAAGCGCAGTCTAGGCTCCCGTCAGCTGAATGGGACCTCCGGCGCATACTCGATGCCATGCATATACCCCGTTACCTAAGGCCTCCCACTTCCCAGGCACCTGCTGTTCTGCACGCTTGACTAGTCAGACCAAGCCCCCTTATCGTTCTTCCACATTGCACACATGCTTGCAAAAAAATCCATGACTAATTACGTAGAGCGGCACCGAATGTCTCTTTGCCACCCGGCTCGAGGCTCAAAGGGCCATGCTAACCATTCAGCATCGGAAGATGGTTCCTTACCGTACACGTTTTGATGACTTACTCTTATACAAGCGGCTTCACGAGGACACTCTCGCAACAATATAGTAATGCAGGCCAGGGCACAGCGACTTCGCTGATAACGTGGTTGAAAACTGGTAAAATCCAATCATATACTCTTTTGCACTCGATCAAGAGGTCTTTGATCACTGCCCTATTGGCACTTCCTGTCCGATCTAGTCGCAGTCGTTCGCTTCCACGCAGAGGCTTCACTTCCACTGCATAAACATGGCTGAGGCTATGGCCGTCATTGGGCTTGTCCAGAATGTCATCACAATCGGGGAATTGTGCTTAAGGCTGATCCGGCAGGTGAGGACCTACCAGGACCTGCCCGATAGTCTTCAAGACATACAAGCGAAGTTACCACTTATTCTGGACAGCCTCCGCAAAATTGAACACCGAATAGAAGAGCAAGATTGCAGCAATGAGACCAAAAAGGTATGGGAGCCAATGTTGAAGCGCTGCCAGGATCTCGTACAGAAACTTTATGACGTCTTGCCCAAATACGAGACTTCCAAGGATTACCATCTGGGTCGTCGTGTCCTCAAGGCCATCTCGGCCCTTTCCAATGAGAGCGGTATCAAGGACATCGCAGACTCGATTCACCAGTACATCCAGACCTTTTCCTTTGCGCAGACGACGGACTTGTGGGGGTCTACGTCGAAAGCCGGCCAAGAACCAGCACAGGAGTGGCTCATACAAATTCCGCACAAGAGGGAGCATGATTTCGTTGGCCGAGAGCAAGCGATGTCGCAGTTGAAGGAGGCTATTGACGGCCAGCGAGATAGTGCTCTCAGTGGTCTGGGTGGAGTTGGGTATAAGGCTCCCAGTTATCTGAACCCAAATTCGATGCTAATGCTTCGTAGAAAATCACAAATCGCCATAGAGCAATGTTGGCAAGTCCACGAAGAGAGGCCAGGTCAACACATCTTTTGGGTGAAAGCAAGCAGTAGACAATCACTTGTGAGCGGCTATAGGGAGATCGCCGAAGGGCTGCATCTAGCTTCTTCGAATGACGAGGATTCCTCCGTCTTGCAACGCGTGCACCGTTGGCTTCAGGATGAAGCAAACCTTCCATGGCTGTTCGTTCTTGATAACGCAGACGATTTACAAACGTTCTATCCTCCACCCAATGCAGCACCAGAAGAAGAAGGCTTCGCTTCCGAGTATCTCCCCTTGGATCTGCGTGGCTCCGCCATTGTCATTACTCGCGATGCTCGGGTAGCCACGCGAATGGTATCTGCACAGAATCATATCCAAGTCCCTCCTCTACCAGCCGATGAAGCCCAAGAGCTTTTGCGTCGGCGCATCGGAATAACAGACAACATTCCCGACGACGCCTCGCTCCAACTTGTGCATGAGCTGGACTGCCTGCCAATTGCGATAAAGCAAGCGGCAGTCTTTATCAGTGAGAACAACACAACTGTAGCGGAGTATCTGGCGAACTTTCTTGCAAACGCTTGCGAAAGACAAGACTTACTAAGCCGAGGATTCGGCAATCTTAAACGGAGTGCAGACCTTAAGGACTCCCTCATGTGGACGTGGAAACTGTCTTACGACGTTCTTTGCGAAAAATATCCCAGAGCAGCCAAAATCGCGGCGATACTTGGCGTAATGAGCTGCGATAGCGTTCCCATCAAAGTCTTGCGAAAGAACAGTGGAGAATCCTGGGCAGGTTTTGTCGATGCTGTTGGAACCCTTCAGTCTTTCTCCTTCCTAGAGCGACTTAATGATAATAGATCCATACAGATCCATCGTTTATTTCATCTCTGTATCCAAAAATGGCTCGAGATCGAAAGAAAGACAGACCATTGGCGCCAAGAGGCTCTGGCATTGCTCGCTGAGCATCATCCTGGCCCTGAAGGCGACCATAAGCTAGGTAAGGAGCTTGATCCTCACGTGCGACTCATGTTGCACGCTACTAGGGATTTTTATGGTCAGATGCAATACATAGACTTGTTGAGAAAAGCGGGCAATTTCGACAGGACGCAAGGTGATTACGACCTAGCGGACGAGAGATTACAAAAAGCTCGCGAGATTCTTGAAAGTGAATGGGGTTCTGAACACGTGCTTACCCTCGCAACTTACAACGAGCTTGGCATGGTTGCATGCGAGCTGTACGAGTTTGATGAGGCGGAAGAGTATCATTCCAAGGCGGAAGCAGGCTTCCGAAAACTCCACGGCCCTGATCATCCGGATTATCTTAACGTTCTTATCAACATTGGAAACCTGAAAAAGGTGAAAGGTCATCCTGCCAAAGCTGAGGCGCACTTCTGCCAAGCTCTTGCCATTTATGAGAAAACTCATGGCCCTGATCACCACCTAACGTTACGATGTGGCTGCAACGTGGCATTCTCCCTATACGATCAAAGCAAATTCGCCGACGCCGAGGCGCTTCTTCGCCGTATCTCTGTGAAGCAAGAACGACTGCTTGGCAACGAACATCCGCACACCCTGGAGACTAGTCAGGCACTCGCCCTAACCTTGGTACAGCTGCAATCGCAGTACGAGGAAGCAGAAATGCGCCAAAGGAAGGTTCTTGAGGTATACTTGCGCACTCACGGAAAGCATCACATTGCGACCTGGGACAGCCTTGACCACCTCGGTATCATCTTGCAACTTCGAGGGAAACACGACGAAGCTCTCACGCTATACCTAGATCTGTTAGACGACGTGCACAAGATCATCGGCGCCGACCATCCCACAACCCCTCAGATCCAAGACCACATCGCTCTCGTTTATTACGAGCAGGGTGACTTTGTGAATGCGGAGAAGCATTTTCAACAGGCGCTGGATGTATATTACTCCTCAAATCCAGAGCTCGTTGAGACTCTTTTCGCCACCAACAATGTCGCAGCGTCCCTACGTGGCCAGGGACGGCTTCAGGAAGCGGAGGAAATGCAGAGAAACGTCCTGGAGAGATGGGAAAAGGGGTTTAGCACTGATGACGACAAAACAATGGATTGTCTGTTGAGTCTTGCCGAGACCGTAGCCCGGCAAGCTAGATTCGAAGAGGCAATAAAGATGAACAGAAAGGCGCATGAAACCCTACTGAGGACGAGAGGACCAAATGACGCGATGGTAACGAGGTGTGATAGAGAACACAAGGAACTCCTGGAAAGACAGGAAGGAATGACTGATGGCACTGACAACAAACTACGGGACATGGAGGAGCTAAGTCTAACGAAAGTGCCTGGTAGTATTACCGATTGAGGCGATTGATGTGACGATTTCATTGTAGAGGTTGGATGCGACAAAGAGGAAGGTCGTACACAATCGTGGTGGGACTTAAACTCCGAGTCCCACCCGGTATCTCGTCTTCCACGCCGCTCAGTCCTTTGGTTGGCAGAAGTCGTTTGGACTTGTCGATAGCCTGATAGGTTTTTGATTGAGTTTCACCTTCGAAGCAAGAAGACTCGATGACGCTTTGCCTATGGGCCTGAAGTGGTCGAAATGCCCAATGTTTTTACATGTGAGCGTTTAGCAGTTGCACACTCGACTCTTTTGGACGGAAATCTTAACCTGGGGTGGTTGAGCAGTACCTGTTGAGGAGGTACAAGTACTCGTAGTCTAGGTACTCTTCAAGCGATCCAGACCGTGCGCTTCTAGGCTTTCTTATCGGTGCTTATCGGCCTGCAGATGCGCCAAGCCTTGTGCCCCACCGCCCCACACTATCACAACTTAGCTGCCCGTCATTGCTCTCCATTGAACTGAAATGTCAGGAGAGACACATCCAAAGCCTTCCGGCAACTTCTTCCATGGCTCCTTCAGATACCCCAACTCCTCAAGCCAGGGCACCTCTACACAAGGTACACAGTGGTGGTTCAACCTACTCGGTTTCTCCACTTGCCCAAGCTGCCATAGCCCGAGATCTCGAAGAAGAGTCGTATCACGACCTCGAGAGTGCCGTGGATGAAAGTGGGGAAGACCAGTCTTCGGACTCGGATGAATCGACGCTTCGCCCTGACCGCACTGGACGATCGTATACTCGTTCCATGGTCGGTTCATATAGAAGACCAAGCTATACCGCCGGCGGTCCTCGAGCTACCGTTGGCTCTGGCTTGCGAAGCGCGAGTAGGCAAGCGACTAAGAGCGAGAGACACGAAGCAAGAAGAGAGGAGAGAAGCTTGCTAAGAGACAACAATGTCATCCCACCAAAGCATCCACAAAAAGGGAAGGGTTCGAAGACCCTCCGACATCGGATTAGCCAGGTGCTGCCTTCGGTGGGTGTACGAATACCGGGTGGGGATAGGAAAGTCGTTCCACCAGACGATGAAGCAGCGGAGAGAGCCGCGGACTCTAATGCGGGCCTCCCAGAGACTGCTCCTTTGCTTGGCAACCCCGAATTACCCTATGGCGGTCAAGACTCCCCCAGAAATCTAGACCAGAAATGGGAGGACGCTGTGATGGAAGGCAAGATCAAGACAACTTGGCAAAGAGAGGCCAAGGTCCTCGCCAGATACTCTGCTCCGCTGATCGTGACATTTTTGTTGCAGTATTCCTTGACGGTAGCCAGTATTTTTACCGTAGGTCACCTGGGCAAAGTGGAGCTCGGAGCAGTCAGTCTTGCCAGTATGACAGCCAATATCTTTGGCTACGCTATCTACCAAGGCTTAGCGACGAGTCTGGATACTCTTTGCGCACAAGCCTACGGTTCGGGTCACAAGAAGCTTGTTGGGTTGCAAATGCAACGTATGGTGTATTTCTTGTGGGCCATCACGGTGCCCATAGGCATCATTTGGCTAAGTGCCGACCGGATTCTAGAGCGAATTGTTCCTGAAAAGGACGTTGCTCGTAAGGGGTACCCATTTCGTCTAGTTACGGCTGTTGTTGATTAGATGTTCAGATCTCGCTGGCTTGTACCTCAAGGTTATCCTATTGGGCGCACCTGGCTATGCTTGTTTCGAAAGCGGAAAGCGGTATCTCCAGGCCCAGGGCTTGTTTTCAGCTTCTCTCTACGTCCTGTTGATCTGTGCTCCTTTGAATGCTTTTATGAATTGGCTCTTCGTCTGGGTAATCCGCCCTTCCTTTGATGATCGTGTCCTGTCGCTGCCAGCTTTGCTTACATTATTATCTAGCAATTTGAATGGGGTTTCGTTGGAGCGCCTATCGCCGTTGCTGTCACGGATAACCTTTTGCCCATTTTTCTTCTTCTCTATGTCCGGTTCGTTGCCGGTCGAGCTTGCTGGCCAGGCCTGACTCGTCGTGCCCTGCACAACTGGTGGCCTATGGTTAAACTCGCCTTACCCGGCCTCTTAATGGTGGAAGCCGAATATTTTGCGTTCGAGATCCTCACCCTTGCTTCCAGCTACTTCGGAACCACACATCTCGCAGCTCAATCGATAGTGGGCACCATTATTGGGTTCACCTTTCAATTCCCGTTCCCAGTGGGTATCGCTGGTAGCACACGGATTGCGAACTTGATTGGCGCTACGCTCGCGGACGCTGCAAAGATCACTGCCAAGGTCCAATTGGTGACGGCCGCCAGCTTGGGCGCTTTAAATTGCATCTTGCTCGCTACATTGCGGCATCATCTGCCGCATTTGTTCACGAGCGATCAGGACGTCATTGCTCTAGTGGCAGATATTCTACCTATCTGTGCGGCTTTCATGCTTTTTGACGCGTTAGCAGCCAATTGCAACGGCATTCTAAGAGGGATAGGGAGGCAAGAGATTGGTGGCTGGGTTCAGCTGTTCTGCTACTACGCCGTAGCAATGCCCATAAGCTTTGGAGCGGGATTCGGGCTAGGCTGGGAGCTAAGAGGTCTCTGGACTGGCGTGGCCATTGCTCTAGCATTGTGAGTCTTGACTGATTTCTCGGACGGGTAACGTTTTGGGTGTCCTGGTTGATTTTGACTTTCGGCAGGGTTTTCATTATCGAAGCGATATTCCTCTCTCGTACGAGCTGGGAACGCTCAGTCGAAGACGCAAAAGCGAGGAACGAAGCCGCATGATGCTCGGGGTGTAGTGGTGACTCTGCGACCTTGTACTTCATTATACCCACGTGAGCGCTTGACGAGATTGCCCCTGCAGCATGTTGGGCTCTGCTGATAATTTGGATACTGGGACATTGATCCGATTATCTTCTTTCATCGTCTCTGTGAGTGTGCATCCGTAGCGAGGAACAAAACGCAAGCTGCAACAATGGCAGTCGCCACGATCGTAAACACCTATCGCACCCACGATTAGCCCCCATCTTCGCCCCCGTCTCCCCTTCGCCCCAGCTCCTCGTCCTCCTGATCCATGAACTAGAACACTCACGACCTGCGTCTTCCACCCACTTTGCACCAGCGCCTGTCTTCTCCCATACTTCGTCACCGTCTTAACATAGTTCGCGAAGCCATTCGCCAAGCACGCCAGACTCAGCGCCCAAAACAACAAGCCGAACGGGAACGCGATCTTTTTCTCAATACTCGTAGGCTGACTCTTAAGATGGAACGACATCACAATTGCGGCTGATACAACGGCCATGTAGGTGCTGAGACGCAGCCAGGAGAGGAAGGTCCGCTCGTTGGCGCAGTGGTCTCGGGCGTCGGATGATTCGTTGGGAAAGAGGAGAGGGGTGAAGAGGGGCCGCGAGAGGAAGGGGTGGGTGGGTTGGGTGCTGGGAGACGTTAGCTTGGGTGCGTGGAGTGGATGAGGATAGGGGTGGGGTAGAGGGTTGGGGGTTTGTACGTATCGATGTGCACGGCGCGGGTGCCGAACGGGTTGATGAGCCACGCTGTGAGGCCGGAGGGTTCTGTCATTGCGCCAGGGCGGGGATAAGGAGGGTCAATGCAGGAGAAGAATGGTGTTTTTAGGGTCGCGTAGACGTGGAAGTCGGAGATGAGAGGGGATGGGGCGTTAGAGGAAGTAAGCGGTCGGAAGTGCCCCGGTTTCCTTAGATCCACATGGAGCCCTGGGCGAGATACCTTTTCGTCTAAGGTATAAGGTACACCTTGTCTTCGGATCGGAAGAGTTTTGGAAGTAAGGAGCTGAAGGCGGCAATGTAGTAGCCTCGAAAGTGTGGAAAAGGTGTGAGAATTGTCAGGTTCGGACGAAGACCACTGGTCACAGACTAAGGGAAACCCCAAAATAGTTAGCTTCATCTGGCGATCTTGCCAAGCCCTCGGCTAGTGCCGAAATCTGGGGTAACGGACCTTTGAGGCTTTGATTCGACGATTCGACGAAAGAGTGACTTATATTGACCAAGCATCTACAGAAGATGCAGTCCTTGCGCTCTCTCGTTCGCTTACAGTGGCGTACCTGTTGGTGAGGGCACCTTTAGTACAAGAGCCATTCATAATGTCCGACCCAAAGCCGAGCGGAGCTCGCACTTCGGCCCCCGATCTCGACATACTAGGCGACCAAGTCACTATACATCCAGCCGGCTATGCTCAGCCGCCTGCTCTGGGTCGTGAAGGCGAAGAACAGAATCTCGTGGAGCATATGGCTCGCTTCCGCGACTCACCCTTCGACTTTCTTCGAGAAGTCAGCCTTCATGTCTCTGGAGCTGGATGGAGGGCGTATGATGATGTTATCGGTCAGCCCATCTATTACAGCGGCTTCACGGAGAACATGAAAGCGAAAGTGATGAAAGTGCCTCTGCTGAAGACCAAGATTCAACAATTGTCGTCCAACAGGGTAGAGGTAGAGGACAAGCAAGGGCTTTTTGGGGACGATGACGGAAGGCTGCGGAGAAGATCGGAAAGACGAAAGGAGATTGAGAACAGTCTGCGACAGGTAGCAGCGAAAATGACAGACGATATGATTTGCAAGATGGAGAGCAAGCGGTTTATCAGGGGTGCCTACTACCTGGCTACGCAGCTTCTAACGAGGGCGTACCATCAAGGTGGGCATTTGTCAGACGATGATTCCAAGTCGCCAACTAAGCAACGATTTGGCAGGCATACACGTCTCAAGCGAAGAGGTCCTTCGGCTACGTTCAGTCGCAGAAGAAGCAGCCAGGAAAAAGCAGTCTATCATTTTCTTGCCGTGTCACCGCTCGCATGTAGATTATGTCTCTCTTCAGATTATATGCTATCGTTTGGGAATTGCTCTACCTACAGTGGTCTCTGGAGACAATCTCAATTTTCCGGTTCTGGGTTATTTTCTACAGCACGCAGGTATGGTTGAATCCCATACTCTGTTCTGAAATGTCGAAATCTCATCAGGGGTGTGGTTGTGCCGCAAGTATTGGTCGAATTTATTGCACTTCCCTACCTTTTCTCCTCTCTTGGCGTCTCTAACCATGGACGCTGCTGCAGGCGCAATGTGGATTCGAAGGAGCTTCGCACACGATAGTCTCTACACCACCCTCGTCCAATCTTACATGGATACTCTGCTCCAGAATGGTTTCAATTTCGAATGCTTCATCGAAGGTGGTCGGTCAAGGACTGGCAAGCTGTTACCACCTAAGTTCGGCATATTGTCATTTCTATTAGATAGTGTCTTGACTGGTCGGGTTGAGGATGCAATCGTTTGCCCTGTCAGTACACAATACGATAAAGTCATCGAGACTGAGTATGTAAACTCATACGAACCGCTCACATCACGAAGTTACTAACACAGTCCCCAAGATCCTACATTAGCGAACTGCTGGGCCAGCCAAAACCGAAGGAGAACCTCAGAGATTTTCTTTCAGCATCTTCTGTCCTGTCACTAAAGCTCGGTCGAGTCGATGTCCGCTTTCATGAACCTTGGAGCCTAAAGTCCTTCATCGGGGAACAACGAGCACGGGTAAATCAAGCGACAGTGCCAGCCAGTCTCAAAGATCCTCAGAGCCGCGAGAGTCGAATTAGACTTCTTCGAACCCTCGGCTTCAAGGTGCTTGCGGATATCAACGCAGTATCAGTAGTCATGCCGACAGCACTTGTTGGTACGATCTTGCTAACCCTCAGAGGCCGGGGTGTGGGCAAGTCAGAGCTTGTGCGTAGGACCGAGTGGCTTAGTGCTCGAGTGAGGAACAAGGGTGGACGAGTTGCTCACTTTGCCAGTGCTACAACCGAACTCGTCGTTGAGCGCGCTCTTGAGGTTCTTGGGCCAGGCTTGATCGGTACTATTAAGGATTTGCCGGAGATTACTTACTACGCTATTGACAGGTTTCAATTATCCTTCTATCGCAACATGACTATACATCTCTTCGTATCTGAAGCGCTCGTCTCTGCAGCGATGTACATTCGTGTCAAGCTTGGTAGTGGCCCAGACACCCAAAGGATAACCTATGACGCACTTCACGCCCAGGTCCTATTCCTGTCACAGGTAATACTATAACTTGTTGTTCGATATTAAAACTTCACTAAATGGTCTAGCTTTTCCGCGGCGAATTCATCTACCCCACCGAAGGTCTCGTTGCGAATCTGGAGAAGACCCTCCACGGTCTTGAGAAAGATGAGATCATCATCCTCAGGCGAGACGACAGCGGAAAGATACTCACAGCCGAACTTAGTGACATCGAACGCGTTCGAGGGAGGGAAAACTATGATTTTTATTGTTTCCTCATATGGCCTTTCATTGAGTCAACCTGGCTTGGCGCCGTTTCACTGTTCAGCCTGACTCCACCATCACTCGCAGACGAGGACGTCTGGCTAGACTTCAAGCAGACGCAGGACAGTGCCCAAATGGTATCCCTATCTTCCTCCACCTCCAAAGCTATACTGAACCAACTCTAGCTGGGCAAAACGCTCTATCACCAGGGAGACCTCTCCTACTGGGAAGCCGTCAACAAAGAAACCCTCAAGAACACCTTCCAGCTCGTCGAAGAAGAAGGCATTATCATCCTAAACCCGAGCAAAGACCCCAAAATTCCCTCCACTGTCAAGCTCTCCAAGGATTGGACACCGGACAGAGATGTAGAGACGGGGGCTCTTGTGCCGAGTGGTAGGCTGTGGAACTTCATTGAAAAGATTGCTCAATCGAGGAGAGAAGGGAAGAATCGAAGGGACGGAGCTACTGTGAGTACGAGAGTATTGGCTTTGGCTAATAAGGTCGGTCGAGAGCTGTTTTCAAAGGCAGCAATAGCCAACGCCACGCCTGTTCTAGAGGATCCACACAAGAAGAGGAGGCAGAAGAGCATAGACTCAAGAGCAAAGCTGTGAAGAATACAAGAATTCTTGGCATGCCCACAATGTGAGAAGGAGAGGGCTGTGTGGTTCACATATTCATGGGACCTGGGGAATACACAATCCGATGAAGTACCCGCAATGTCAAAGTCAATGAGCTACCGCTTCACTGGTGAGAACTCACGAAGGAAGACCTCATTATTCCTCTACCTGGTGCCCTCACTATTCACCATATCTTGGCGGCGAAACCGCCTACTTAAGGCCCTTTTCCCACATCCAACCTCCATCTCTCCTACATAATCGCACCATCCAACTACTCTACACTCTGGTGGATCAAGCAGAGGCCCTCTTGCCTACCTACACCTATGCATACAAGGCACCTCGACTCCTGTACATAGTAGCATTGCACATACAATCACATTATACTTCGCATCTTTAAGGAAAGGGAAATCTCAAGAACTTGCTTTGTATCTAGTTGACTCGCAGTCTTCGAGAGACATGTTCACCTTCTAGAAGCACTCTTCTACTCTGTAGATCCAGCTCTCTGACAAGACCATAATCTACCACACCGATCCTCCACCTCATGATCATCCACACACACACACCCCCTATGTACGATTGAATCATCATCACCACCATCACCAGTCCAAATAATCACATAAACCGACATCCAAGCACTCACTTGCACTCTCCCCCTATCTGCTATATAGTGAGGTTGTGGCACCTCCTGACTTCTTGGCGTATACTATAATCCTCGTCGAACCGTAAACTACGACTAGCTGTCGTTTATTCCCACACAAACACCCCCAACCCACCCTCTTAGCTATTTACCTTAGAAATAACATCAATATCATCACTATCAACCTCACCAGTGCTCACCTTTGATATCGGTGATCTCGATGACTTGTGTTTTCCCCTTGCTGCCGCCGATACTCTGGCTTCTTGAAAGCAGTGTGCTTTTGCTCTATGCTGTTGGAGCCCACAGCGCAGACTCGCAGACCCACTGCTGGGCTCTTTGTCTCCGGCTGCTGGTTCACTTGCTCTCCAGCACCCTGGCTCGTCAGCTGCGCAAGTAGATGACAAGCTATAGGCCAGCCTGCTGTCCGCAGATGGCGGCCACAGAGGAGGGAGACGCAACAGCGGTAGAATGGTGGCTGTTGATAGCATGTACCGCTTTCAGGCTTCTACACGCAACGACGCTGGACTGCCATTGAGCATCTCACCATAGTCGGGCTCATAAACTCGCCTTTCCCCTTTCGAGGCGGGCTTCGCCCTGCCATCCACCAGGCGACAAGGGCCACTCCTGCGATATTCGAAGGCCTCACACAGGCTGTTCATGCTTCGGCAGACACACTGGGCAAGAATTATGTGCTGAATTCTCTTCGGCTCACTTACATCTGCGGCAAACTCCATGCAGGATGAGCACAAGGAGAGCAATGATGTGCTGGATTATCTTCGCCTCACTAACATCAGCAGCGGCGTCGAAGCAGAACGAGTACAAGAAGGGCATAGCAGAGTGCCGGCCATCGGTGTCGAAGATGGAAGATATCTTCGTCAATCTTATGTGTCACAGTTTCTTTAACTCACTTACATCAGCAGCGGCGTCCAAGCAGAATGAGTACAAGGAGGGCATAGCAGAGTGTCAGCCACCGGTGTCGAAGATGGAAGATATCTGCTCCGCTCCGCTATGGCTCTGCGGTCTTTGACGAAGACGACACACAAAGTGGCTACCTTACCTCTGCCTGCAGATTATCCTCCTCATCGAAGAAACTTTAGCTTTTGTCCTTCCCAGGTCCGAAAATGGACTTGCTCTCTCGGCTTGCCGGCAACAAGTCGATCGATATTATCTTCGGTTGTCGGTGTGGAAAGATGGTGGCTGTTGACAGCATGTATCGTTTTCTGGACGACTTGCAGCATCGACATTGGACTACCACTAAGTAGTTGATTCAGCGACTGACGCAACCAGAAGTTCGCGTATGCCGTCGCAACCTTCCTTACACGTGTGTTAAATTTCTTCAATCACAAGAAATCTACCTCATCATACCCCACCAAGGCCAGATCAAGGAATAGTCGTCCACAAACAACCTCCCGACTTGGAAAGGATGGAAAGCCAGAGAAACCATGGCGCCTGCAGGCAGAATCTGTACAGCCGGCTCGTCCGGACTCTGTAATAGGAGCAACGTCGAAGATTTGGGCCGAAAACCTTAGACTTATGAAGGGTGCCTACCCGAAGCAGGTGGCACAGCAGGCATGATCGATAAAAGCATCAATGAGACTCCAACGCGAGATCCTGCCATCGAAGATCCTGAACGAATTCGCCGCTTGTCTCGACCATGCCCTCTTCCGCTTGGCAGTGAGTGCAGTCAAACGAAGGCCAGGGACGAAAGCAGAACGACGAACGAGCACTACTAGTGCCAGAGTCTGGCTGTATGATTCGGAATGAGAGGTACTTTGCCGTGGTGAAAAGAAGCAGCGACAATAAGGAAGGTCTGACATAGGGGACAAGCCCAAGCACCACAAGCCCAAGAAGGACGAGCACAGAGAGGGCAAAAAAACTTCCTGCCACCAAGTTCAAAGATGGATTATACTTCCTTAGGAGGATATGGCACTGCATTCGCAACCTTGTTTGACAACATAGCTGAGGTACTCCGGAGCCACGAGGTGATTGATAAAGACATAGACAGGTAAGTCAGTCTTGACTCAACAACCGGTCACCTACCTTCGAGGTCCCAGCTAATGCCTAGATCACTGTCAGAGAGAAAGCCTCCCTCGTGAGACTTTAGCTTCTGCTTTTCCCTGATCTCCGTATATGTAACGACATCGCTTGGTAAGTCGTTGCAGCCCGAAAGCCTATGTGCCACCAAGCTGACAAGTGCCTTTGTTTTCAAAGTATCCTTATCTCCAAAGAAGCTTTAGGGCTGCCCTCTCTCCGGTCCGGTTATGGAGCTGCTCTCTCGATCGCTTATATGAGTCGATTACTCTTCTTCGAATCAACATTAGGTCTGCCGTCTTCTGGGTCCGGTAAGAAAACTGCTCTCTCGGCTCGCTCATATGAGTCGATGTTGTCACGCTTCTTCGAAGAAGCCTTAGATCTGCTCTCTTCTGGATTCGACAATGGATCTGCACTCTCGCCTCGCTTTAATGAGTCGATGTTGTCTCGCTTCTTCGAAGAAGCTTTAGGTCTGCCCTCTTCTGGATCCAACAAGAAAACTGCTCTTTCGGCTCGCTTTAATGAGTCGATGTTTTCTGGAAATGGCAAGGGACCTACTTTCTCGGCTCGCTCTAATGAGTCGAGATTGTCTCGCTTCTTCGAAAAAGCATTAGGGCTGTCCTTTCGCTTCGCGGAAAGAGCTTTGAGTCCGCTCCAACCATGCAGAGATCCACAAGTTCCAAGAAGAGTATTCCCCTCGAACAATAGATCTGCACTCTCGCCTCGCTTTAATTAGTCGGTGTTGCCAGCTCCTTCGAAGAAGTATCAGGTCTACTCTCTCCCGGGTCCGACATGGATCTGCACTCTCGCCTCGCTTTAATTAGTCGATGTTGCCAGCTCCTTCGAAGAAGTATCAGGTCTACTCTCTCCCGGGTCCGACATGGATCTGCACTCTCGCCTCGCTTTAATGAGTCGATGTCAAGTCTCTCTGGAGAAGCTTTAGCTTTTGTCCTCTCCCAGATCCGATAATGGATCTGCACTCTCGGCTCGCTCTAATGAGTCGATGGCCCTTTCGACTGTCAGTACGGCGAGATCAAGAGAAGGATGACGAGGTATTTTCGGTTGAGTGGAAGATGGATGATCTAGCGATGAGGACCATGGATGTGAAGACTTGTTGGTTCAAGACCTGGAGCTCAGCCGTGAGAAAGCTGGAACTCTTCCACAGCTGCTCAACAAGGGATACACGGCGTCGCATGAAGGTTCTCAAGGCTCCGACTCTTGCTCGCCGCATATGTGGAACTTATTTAAAGCCGATGCTCGCACGGGTGAGCCATCGTCTGCGGCAGAAGTTCCTAAAGGCGATGCCCGTCTTTATCGCTGCAACTAGTTCCATTTCAGAACCGCCGCCGGTGTCTTATAAACATCGGCGATGCATGTCACAATTCGAGCTTGAGACTGATTTGAAACGATCCTTCATCCAGAGACTTAGCCTACCTAAACAGGGCACGAACTTCCAGAGAGCCTGTTCGATTAGACGATGCGATACCTCCGAGGATTGATGGAAGCGCACAATGGAGGAGACATTTGGGAGCGTAGTCGTGCAAGTTGAGTTGCTGCTTGCAATGGAGCACTTAGACGCAGCAAACGCACTCAGACTGCCAATCATGACGGCGAGGACACTGGAACAACAAATGAAGAGGCGTTTCGCAACGGCTATGAAGCAAGCAAGATCGATACGAAACAAACTTATCTTGCCGTCGGTGCGGTTCGACAAAAGTATTAGACGTGGGATCCCTACATTTGTGCGTAGCATCAATACCCCAAGTGGACTGGTCAGTGAAGAGGAAGCCTGCTGGTCAAATCTCAGCGCAAAGTATATCTCAGAGCAGGGTGTACGAGCCTAATCCCACAAATGCCCACAGATACTCGAATGTCACCACCGACACCTTCTCCTCCATCAGGCGAAAGCAGACAGCCTGGGGAACCACAGCTATTCGCTCAGCGGCCTTTCGGCAGAAGCCAGAGGCAACTGTAGGCCAATGACTAGCCGTCATCTCTCTTCTGTTCCTCAGTCCACTTTATAGAACATCCCTGGATCTGCATCAGTATGGGTGATCTCGAGGGGGATACTGGAATACTGAAGCTGAGATTGAATTAGCGAAGGAAACCGAGGAAGAAGCCTATGTCCGAGCAGCCATTACTTACCTTGCAACCACAGACGGACTTTGTGGCATCTCAAATAAGCGGACGAGTAATACCGATATCAGATCCAGCGTGTCGAGCTCTCAAAGTATTAGAAACATGGGTCTGCTTTACGGGGCCGTCCCCTGAAGCCATTACACCTTCAATCCCAATGAGTCAAGACCGGTAATGGCTGTGTTCCACTCATCTCGAAGGGTAAACAATCTATCAGTAACATCTTAACCTTTTTCTCGTACCAAAAAGAATCCTCTACACGTCACCACAGCCAGAAGTGCCAGTGCACATCAAAAATCAAAGTTATTCAAGGTTAGTTCTTTTGCCTGTGCACAGCTGGATCTTTATGCTGCAGGACACGTGCGACGAGCTGTGAGTGGTCACTCCCGATTCTCCTCTTACCGGATGCTTTCGGCGATCTGGGACAATTCGAGAAGAAGCGGGCTGGAATACCGAGAAGCAGTAAAGATCCCACTGAGGTGCTATGGTGCGTTATGCCAGCTTCTTATATATCCGCTACATGTTCACCATAATCACCATCCTCATCTCCCACCCTCCCATGAGAGGCTTCAGTGTGGGCAGTGGCATCGTCCGGCCAGCCGGATGAGTCAATATCCTTAAAAACCCCGGGTGACGTTGAAAACCACCGCTACAACGCCAGACTTCCCGGCTCGTCAGCCTATGATTGCACTGATGTTGTCGAGATGGCGGAGAGACTTGTACATATAGGTAAAGCGGTAGGGCGTTCGAGGCGGCACCGATCGAATCGAATATGCTCTTCTGCCATCACAGCATAGCTCAGAAAATTTGTAGCGATCCTACTGGGCGTGATTTCGACTCATCATCATCTTCTCTCCTCTTTTTGAGGATGTATGGCGCTTACAGAGCAGTATATGCCAACGAGAAGCACTGTGCGACCGTTCCTCCGATGAAAGATCCCAATAGCCCGGATCTTTGACGCCGTGGCGCTGTGAAGTTGGTGCCCAGACAACGTCCAGCATACAATTCGACCGTCGGACATCAGACTGTAAGAAGGCGTCAGATCAAGCACCAATTTACTCATTGCATTTGTTCGCAAGGCGGTGTGCCTAGACAACGGGCTAATCCGTGCAAACCTCGTTATTCTCTTTCCGAGAACGTACGCATCGGAGCGCTCGCAGTTTGGTACAAGAAGCTAGAATGGATCTACACGGCCTCTTGGCGATCGCTCCGACAGAGAAACAGATATGCGGCCAGGCTAGGATACGGTGGAAGAGCACTCAATATCGACGTCCACCTGGATGTGTGACTTCAGCATATGTCAGTATATATCAACGACCATCGCTTGCTGGTGGAGGCCCCCACCTACCTGGCCCCACGTCCGCACCAGCCAAACACTTAACGCCTTCCGACGCCGAGGTCTTCCAGTTCGAGGTCTTCACCTCATATCAACACTTCCATAAACGCGCTATTTGATACCGCAGATAGCTGGGAACGAGGCAAGCCAACCAGCAACAACACCACCGACTCTCTTCGTCGACAACGTCTCCTGGTTTACACCAGACCAGCGAGCGTCACTAAGTCCTAACGCGAGTAGCTTGCAGACGCTGTGGATAGAGGGGGAAATGGAATACTCATGAACGCGGCCTTAAGGCAGAGTACGAAGCTTTCCCTCGACGTCGCACTGGTTGCGCTAGACCCATCGACTTCTCTTTATCCAACCTGCACTGGCTGCAGTGACTGACCCAGCTTACGAAGCTTACCCTCGACATCGCACTGGTTGCACTGAGCCAATCGACTTTTCTTCTCCAATCTGCACTGGCTGCAGTGACCGAGGCCAGCCTCAAAGCTTGGGTATGTTGTGAGTTCCGCCACACAAAACGAGCGTGTAGCAACCTTCGCCATTGGGCAGTGAAACTCAAGACCTTGGCCGGTCATAATACTCTTCAACCGAGCGTTAGATCTCACGATGTGAGGCGGAAGGTCTCTTGGACAAAGATATTGTAGGCCAACGAGGAAATCAATGCCAACTCCACCGACAATACGACGCTGGCGATGTGGAGAGAATAGCTGCATTGAGAGAGAAGCCAATCGAGGGCTCAAGATTCTCGAATTCGACTAACATGAGCGTCGAGCCTGTGTTCAGCACAAATAGCTTGAAGTCAGCCGCAGAGCTCGAACATGTGCCTTAAACAAAGAGGTTGTATGCCAACATGGAAATCGATGCCAGCTTCAGAGCTTGGCTACGTCCCTTGGACCAAGAAAGTGTGTACAACGAGAAGGCCTACAGCGCAGAAATCTCTAGCTGCGACGAGGCACTGCCTGCAACGACCGCGAATTCGTTAAGAAGCGCTATCGGTTTTTCCACGCCGGACACCAGTTTTCGACAGGAGGAAACGGGATCTCTGGTACAGCGCCATGACAGAAAATGTTGGTCCTCCTTGATCACGTCTGATGGATCGAATCGCTCTTTTAGTCGCTCCCGATCTTCCAAGCGGTAAACCAACCGCCATCCGTAGCCCCGGTCATCGCGAATCAAGCTGGACCATGGAAAGCGCGCGCCTGGGGTCGGTTGTGGCTGAGCAGCTGTTCTTGGAGACTTTTTCAATCGAGCTATAATCGGTGGCGGCCACGCTTGCGGATTTGGGGAGGGCAAGAAGTGGGTAGATGTTGTAAAGTGTTCGAGATTATTGACTGCCAGTGCAAAGTGTATATATTCATACAGACAGGTGTCCGAAGAAGACGGACTTCCCTGCACCTTGGTGCCGTGGTGGTTGGGCGAGGACCGAAGCCTACAATTGGATTACAGTATAACAATTGATCAGCCTTGTTTCCCTGGAGATTGCTCACTCATTTTAGTGCCATATCTGTGTATTGATAATCTTGAACATTCCGCAGAGGAATCTCAGGGTTTACATTTTATGAAAACGTCATGTAGAAATTGATAGCGCGTTGCCCTAAGAGCTTTATATGAAGCTGTCTCGGGACACTCTCCATCGGGCGAGACCGCTGACGAAATGCCGTATCCTGCAAATTGATTACGATTTATCTCCTGTGACTTCCTAGATCATGCCGAATGTCGTCAATAAACCTTGGCAGAGCTCACAAGCGTGGTGTAGCGGACTCCAGATATTGAGACGAGTAAGCAAAGCATCGAGGACTTGCTTTACGCCGCGCACGCTGTACTGCTATTGTGGCTTTAAAAAAATGCTAAGTATTTAAGGAAACAATGCTATACAGCTTACACCTGCGAGACTACGCCGGGAGCCCCCAACACCTTCCACGATGCCGTCCTCGAATCCATCGTAGCTAATCTTTCGAACTCCCCGCACACCGTGACCACCCTACTAACGTCAGTATCCCTCCCATCCTATTCAGCAAGACTGTAAACTTACCAGGCAGCCCACACACCGAGCCCACAACCAAATACAGCAAAAACACCACCACCACCCCCAACAGCACCATCAGCTTCACGTTCTTCCACCACATCCGCCTCTTCAGCCCCCGACTCCTCATCCGGAAATCATGCGCCCCGACCCCCAACCGATCCGTCTTATCAACCAGCAAATCGATCCTCTCCCCCCTCTCCAACACTCGCTCAATATTCTCCGTCATGATCCCCTTCACATTATCAATATCCTGCTGCACATTCGAGATCGCATCCTCCTTGCCCGCCTGCGTCGTCCCGTACGAAACCATCAGCTTCTTCAGCTGCGCGTTAAAGTCCGCAGCGCCGTAAGGGGGCAGGTTGGCGAAATCGGTGTTTTGAGGGTCGTAGCGCGAGAGGAACTGCTTTTTGATTTCGACGAGGTAGCCGAATGGGATGCGGCGCCCGAAGGAGGAGGAGGCGACGACGAGGTAGGTGAGGCCGCCGGCGGAGGGGTCGGCGGAGGGGTGGTCCGAGGGGGCGTCGGCGATGTAGTGGATGAAGTTTTGGTTGTGCGTGTAGGTCAGTTTTTGGGGTTTGTTATGATCGATTTTGGGGAGGATGAGGGAGGCGAGGGAGGAGGTTTGGGAGGCGGCGGAGGTGGTATGTTCGGTGAGGATGGTGGTTCGGTAGGCGATGCATGAGCTGGGGAGGGTGTGTCAGCTTGAGTAGACTGAGGATGAAGGGAAAAGGAGGTTTACTAGAGGAGGGGCGTGGAGGTGGTGGAGGAGGAGGCCATTTCGAGGGCGGGCTCAAAAGCAAGACCAGGCTGGAGAGTATGGTTGCAGACGAAGAGAGATCACTACGATCCTACGTCTACAGTAAGAGACAGAACGTAGAGCAGGCTGATGGATTTGTTGATCGTTTCGTTACCAGTGCGACTTCCACGACTGTTTCAAACGCTCGAAGGCGCAGATGGCTTGGCGCTGACGTAACGATGCAGATCACGTGCCGGGGCAACCATCAACCATTGAGCATAGGTACCATTGTAGTCAGTAAAGCGAAATGGCCCAATAGCTCAAAGCCGCTGAGTCTCTGTTTGGAATGTGTTTCGCGTGCAGAAGCAAGGAATTAAGCACCAAAAACGATGTGATTGAATCGGACGAAGAATGGCTGGATGTTGCTCTTACAAGCTCGAACATTATAGTTGCCAGACCGTATGACTCGCTGGCCAAAGCATATTGAGACTGACCATGTATTATTGTCGAGAGAAGGGTGGGCAATTTCTAAGAAAGAGATCCGCAATTGGTCCGCGGAATGATGCATATGGAGGTTGGCGGAGAGGGGAGATGTATTAACCGCAGTAGTAATTACACGCTTCTCGATGCAACGCTTTTCTCATGCAAGAGTACAAAGGCAAACAAGGTAATCAACTCCTCCACAGTGCGTGCTGAGATCAACGGAAGGTAGAGGTACATGGGTATGGTACAGGCGCTGGGCATCGCGCCACTTCACTCGTTGATCTTGGCTAGCAGTCTGGAAACGTGTCAGCTTCGAGCCAGTTGCCATTGAAGGCGTGACAAGCACTCACTCGTGATCTCTGAATAGCGTATACTCCTCGTCCTGTACCTTCACCGGACTCCCACCGTACTAAGAAACCCCATCAGCAAATGTTCCAATTCCGAAATCCTTTATCAAACTGTACGAAGATACATACCTGCGGTATCAAGACCTTGTCGCCAGTCACAACGCTCGGCGCAATTCTCTTCCCGTCCTTATCAACCCCCCCGGGGCCGACAGCTAGCACAGTCGCCTCATTGAGCTCCTTGACACTGCTCTCTGGTAGGAAGAGACCGCCTTTCGTCTTTGCCTCGGCCTTGACTCTCTGGACGAGGATGCGGTCAAGTAAGGGTGCGAGCGACTTGATGGACTTGAGTGCTGTAGTCTGCGAGTGCAATGAGCTTGGGCACCTCGTGAACAGGGCTGGGTATATTTTACCATAGTGATTATAAGGACACGAGCTGTCTAGGTCGACGAGTGTATCAGCGGAATGGTGTGGGATTGTAAGCTGGATTGGCAAGAACCTTTACTCTGCTCAAAGGGAAATTTCTCGAATGCCAAGACCCTATTTGCCCGAGAAGCGCGGAGCGCGGCTCTTCTTCTTAGACATCGTTTCTAGAGCTGGAGAACCATCAATTCCACCCTGCCTTTGATACCACTGTCATGATAAAGATACAAGCGATCGTAGCTTGATCAACGGTCTAAGTCAGCTCTTCATGTAGTCTCGCTGGAAACCGCTTGAACGCATTCTAGAATGCACGCGCTGTGGTTGGGCATCTCTACAAAGTCCATATCTTCAAGCTGTTGTCACAGATCTCCGAACGTGGCTTCCTACGTCTCCGGCTCAAAGACTCTTCGTGACTCTCATCCCCTCCCGAAAGTCCTTCAAGGCCGATGGGGTGATGCTGTTGTCCGCTTGCGGTTGCCAAGATCGTCCCTGACTGATGGAAAGTAGTGGCACAGATGGCGTCTACCATTCGATTAGTACAGCGATACTTGACCGTTGCGGAAAGATATTAGACTCACCGTCATGCGCTCTGAACTCCCAGGAAGGCTCAACCACACCCTGGGTCATCCCTATACCCTCCCATGCTTTCACTACTCCATCCAGGCCTCCCGCCCACACCTCTCCTCCAACAATCTCAGCGCCCAGCCGCTGCGGCGTCAAGGCTTTCCGTCCTCTCAGCCACGCCAGTCTTTGACCGGACCCTCTGATGTCCCACACTCCGATCCCATCACTTCCTCGCTCAGCGACACAAAGGTACCGCGAGCAGGAGCTCCACAAAAGTTGCGTGATCCCAGTACCTTTGCCTACAGTGGCGTTGTCGTTCTTGCCCAACCCTTCGAGCGAGAATATCGCATTCGTAGTTCCACCCAATCTAGTGTCATAAAGTCCTACCCAACGATTAAACGTTCCTGCCGCTAGCAATCCGCTTGCATTCATGGCTAACGCGCTGACAATGCCCTTGAAACCACCAATTCCGCTTGCTCCGCCTCTCTGGGAAGGGATGGTATGCATTCTCTGAAATGGTCCCTCTCCATCTCTGTGGATGTCGAAAACGCTGACACAGCTTTGATTGCCAGCATAAAAATGATTCGAATTCTCAGTAGAGAAGAGGAGCGAGTAAGACGGTATGAACGCCTCCGTAGTTGGTGATACCAGCGGGTACGACGCTACCTTGGAGATTGCGAGTGTGGAATATAACCTTATTGGTAACGACGGTAAAGAGGACAGGAATAATGTGGTGGAGGGTTCTTGCAAGGAGAATCCGGGGTAGTATATCGTGGCATATGCTGCCTCGGGGAGTACATGGCTGCTGTAGGGTTTTAGGTCGTGTGGCTCGGAAGAGGTTAGGAGATCAGAAGGTCTGGCTTCGGGCTTAATGTTAGTAAATTCGAACGTAATCGACAGGTAGCGGTACTACATACAAAATGAAGGATCTCAGCGTTAGATCCGCCGAGGAAGTTAAGATAGTGGTGCCGTCGGGCGACCTTGAAGACGTATGGTATCAGCTTGTGTTTAAATAAGCTGTTTCATACTTACCATTGAGCGCTTTTAAAGTAACAAGGACCATTTTTAATGCCTGGGCCGCAAGACACGTCTGCACTGGTCCCGGTCTTACTCTCCGACCGCTGTGCATCATTCTCGATCAGGTTTTCCTCCAAATATTGATATTTACTGCCTGTGTTTGCTACAAGCTGTGGATGATAGGTAGTCATATCGATATCGTGGCATTTGATTTATCACTTTCAAAGGTGAATACACGCAATACAGTAGCCTTTGATGACAGGAAATCAAGTGTTGCATATCGAAAAACCTCATGTCAGCTCATAATTTACATTTAGGCTTTCCATAGGGCTCACGGCGGACGATTAACTTGCAATCTCATAGAAAACGTCTTTTCAATCCAATGACGATAGTTTGATCAGATAGGGAAGACCCATAGCTATTGAGTCGAGCATACCAGTATTTTGTATACAACATACAATCCGAGAAAGAATGGATCGAGTTGGATGTTGACTCCTATTAGACCTTGACCCCCGACCCTTGAACCCTGACAACATACCAGGGCATGGGATAAGCAGCAGAATAAAGGCTTGCAAACACTTTGATAGCATTATCTTCACTAAGAGTAGCAGCATTCTGGAAAGCTGTTATTACCATCCTACATCCAATGTTCGACTACACCTGGCCAGCAAATTGCTGCCACCAAGCAAAGACTGAAACCTGGCTAATCTCTCTTCCATCGACATATTGACAAAGGCAGAAAGTCCATACTTATTGGCAGGATGCACTGCGCTGCGATCTCTACTGCTGTCACTGTCCGGTGGCTTGAGCTCACTCAAAATTGCCTGTGCGGCAAAAGCGTTCATGCCTGCGCGACGGAGGAAGACTTCCCACAGCGTCTCGTCTTGCAACAACCTGACATTACTATCAATCAACCCATACTTTATCATGAGACTGACGATCCACTGGGCTAGAGTCTCTTCCGTCCCAGCCACCAGGAAGGCTCGACAATCATCATCCATAGCTGAACAAAAAGCGGTAAATTCGCTGAGAGCTTCGCAGTCCCTGTGATCTAGATGACCAGCAGCCGTGTTGCTGACAGTAATCGTTGAAGAGGCGCTCGTATCATGGCTGACGATCACCAACAGTCTCTCGTAACGTGGCGCAGCTCGCCGGATACGTTCACGTATGGCTGACTTCGCTACTTGGCCTGGCAAGGGTCGTTGCTTGATCTTCTGAAGCGTCGTCAAGATCAAGCCAGTGCTGGGAGATAGAATGACGTCAGCTTCGTCTGCCATCGTGCTGCAGCTTGGCACGCCTTGGCCGGGCCTTGAAGACTGTTTGGCATGGTCCGTCAAGTGTAAGGCGAAATCACGCTCAATCATCTCAGCCGTAGGGTAGAGCTGCTGGAGACGTCGTGCGAGCGTTCGATTCAGAAAGAAAGACGTGGAAATCACGAAAGGCGCACTGCAATTAGGAAGGGCTAGCTTGGGAGCGCTCAAGGCCAGAGACTGTTCTTGGGAAGGCGCTTGTCGACTTTTAATGGACAAAGCATTACCTTGTTGTTTTGCGTTGGTATTTGGTGCCGCCTCGAGCCTTTTTCCTGGAAAATGTCGCTGCTCTGAGAGGTTTGAAGTTTTCAAACCTTTGTTTCGAAGGCTCATAAATCCTTCCAGTGAATTCACTGCAGAGAAGGAGTCTGGTATCACTTCCGCCTGACCGTTTTGAGCATGACCATCGTGTGTTATCGTCGCTGCTTCAGCTCCTGAGCGTGGCGAGAGTTTCGGTATCTTTCGAAAAGCATCATGATTCACTGGTCTTCTGAGTGGCCAATTAGCAGCACTATCGTCTGCGCTCCCAGAGTCAGACTCAATGGCTTGTTCAAGCTGCAGCTTTCTTTTTCGTAAAAGAGACGTTATGTCCTTGTCATCGGGAAAGATACCGTATCCAATTTCCTCTTCGTCCGAGTCTCCCAAATCGTCGAAGATTCGAAGACCGTCTCGTTTCCAGACCAGGGTGTTGCTATCGACACATTCAGGCCATGTCAGGAACTTATCCGTCACTCCTTCGTCTGGAATAGTCTCGTACGTCTCAATCCGACCAAGTGCTGCTGGAAACGGCATCCACTTCAAAGACAGCTCGGTTGTTCCGCTATTCGGCCAAGTATGCTTCTGAAAATGGATCCTCTTCATATCGGTCGTTGATTGCTGATATAACTCGTTTCGACTCGCGGCAAGAGGGGTTGGCGCGCTGGCTTTCCAAGGAGCCATTGGTAATGAAAACTCCATGACTGGTACCTTGACTCTATGCATGGTATCAGCCTCTTGTAACTGCTCTTGCTCAATGCTCCGCTCCGCTTGCATAGCGATAGGGGCGACGCTTTCTGCAAAAAGCTTGTCTATATCTTCCGGCGAGATGTCCTCAGGTTTCAGCAGAGGAGAAGGAAGCTCGGGGATAATCTCGTGCAGCACCTCGCTGAATGAAACATGTTTTCGCTTCCAAGGTGGCACGAAATCTGACGGTGGAGGTGTTAGTGGAACTTCGACTTTGAAGTCTCGAACGGGCGGCTTCCGCAATTGGGGAGATGATGGAGGTTCTTCAATGCCTTGGAGAGGGCTGTAGAACTGCCCGATATGCTCGAATTTGGGGAGCATGGCATCGGCCTCGCGAGCAATGGCTACGAGATTGCCTTCGTTCCTCTTGACCGTATCCTCTTCGAAAAGCTTGCGATCCACATCTTCAAGTTCCTGTCGCGTTGGGCTGGACGGCTCGGTTTGTAGTTCGAGATGTCCTGTATCTGACGAAGGCTCGTAAGGTGCAGTTATCGGCGACATCCGCATCAAAGGAACTTCAGCAGTCTCATTAGGTGTACGCTTTACGTGATAGTCAGTTTAGCTTCCTCAAGAACTCTGTTGACTCACTCGGGCATATTCCAGACCGTTGCCCTCGAATGGAAGCGGTGGCTCAGACGCTGAGTCAAGAGACAAGGAAGCTTGCAGATAATGGAGCTCATCGATCGAAACGTCTAGACGTTCTTTCTCCGCTGCAAGCATGTACTGGTAAGGTAGCTTTTGACAAGACGATGGCCACGTCAGGCCCTCGTCGGCCTCATCATCGAGACTTTCGAGTGGAAGATGCTCGTTGGCAAGGTCCGGCATTATAAGACAACGAAATGCCCGCATGTCGCCTTCGTGATCTGTCTTCAACATAGGAATCTCAATTTTCATATTTCGAACTCGGTGAGGGTTGAGCCAAGAGCTCTCGTCAAGGTCCCAATCTTGCGGCATAGTCTCCATAATGGAGCCCAATACAAGCGCTTCCTGCTTTCCGAAGAACAGCTTCTCATTGAGGTCTATGTCTTTGGCATTGGCATCATCAATTCTGAACAGTTCAGGATCGTCTTCCAGCCGTTCTGGTAGATCATGGGTAACAGGAAATCCCGCCAAAGGATCTCTGTTTAAATGGTCTGTAGTCAAACCGTAGAACCGTGCGTATTCTGACAGTGAAGGCTCCATATCCTGTGACATTCTTAGAGCACAAACCTAACAATCTAAAGAATGCCTAAGAAAGGATGCTGGCTACTAGGATCGGATTAGGGGAGGAAGTTTTGAGTCTGGGGTAAGGTAGGGTTGGAGTTGGTATGCCAAGCCCTAACAAAGCACGTGCCCGTACCATCCTAAGGCGGAGGGCTATAGTGGTTTCGTCCAGAAGTACGAGCTTAGCATGCATGCATGCAAGTGGATTCTGGCAAAGAAATCTCATGATCTTGAATCAGGTGCTAGTACATGATTTTACGGTGCGCACATGTTCGCTCAGTCGCGACGAATAGATCACAAGGACGTAGGCTTCGACAACAAGAGTCTTTGGACCTTACTGTCAATAAGCCTATTGCACTTTCGCGACAACGTCAGTCCTTGTAATTTGATACTGCCGATCCATGCTTATTGAAGGTGAGCAAGCCATAACGAGCATTTATTTCCTCCTCCTTTGGCGGTTGCAAAACGCTTTGCACACCCGTCCCGCTTTTACAAAATAACTCCGTCTCACATGTTAAGCGAGGAGCAACTTCGACTTTTCAAAACACTTTGATTGCGATTTCTAGATAGTGCATCTTTCTAGTATTGTATATAAGAATAGTTTTTCTACTTGAATTACTTAATTTATTAGTCTAGTAGTAAAGTTATTAAGATTTGAAAATTGACACTAAACATAATCGAAAGCGACTAGCAACATAACTTATTCAATTGTTCTATAATTACGCACAATCTTGCTTAAACATTGCAAATTTAATATTACTCGAGTTGCAAAAGCAAGCACTATAAGAAATGCATCTTATATCTTTGATAAAGTAAGTATTACGAGATTTCTAGCATGGAGGGAATTCCTACTTGCGGCAGCCTTTCGCCTTAGACTCATTGCGCTAGTTAGATTGATCGTTGGGCCAGGAATCGATATCAACTTTCGAACCCGACCCAAATACTTGATACCAACATCGTGACTCGACCCAAATACTCGATATCAACATCGTAACTCAACTCGATTTCGACTCGAATCGTCAAGCAATCAAAAATGTCGTCATAATGTCAAGAATTTCTATTTTTAAATTTATCACGTCACGACTTTCGAGAGATCTATGCGCCAAGAACGAAACAATTTTCTTCTTTATCATTTTCTCGTCATTTGCATTATCTTATTGCATTATTTTATTGCATTATTTTATTGCATTACTAGTGTTTATCTTTAAATAACTTATTGTTGTTATCAAGATTGTTATGGACGAAGCTCTATGATGCGAAAAATAAGTTGTAGAAAGCATGCATTTCTTATATGAAAGATGCTAGACTAAATATAGATACGATGATCGTGCGATCGTAGTCGTCATTGCCTTCTTCATTGCGATTCATCGCGATAACAACGCTCTTAACAATTATCGTAACATCTTCTCGCTCTTAAAGTAAAATTGCTATCGATCAATCAAAATGAGATAATAAGAGAAAAGAAATCGTAATGTAAAAATCATTAGAAAAGTAAAATGATCAAAAACATAAAGAAAGAAATTGTGATGTAAGAATCATTAGAGTAAAGCGATCGTTCTTTGAAGTCGTAATCGAAAAAATAATAAGAAAACGTATTGTGCGAAGAACTTCTTAAATAAAAGTAAAAGAGAATCGCGATACGCTAAGATGAGAGCATTGACTATTGCTCGCTTTTAAGATCGTTATTATCAATTACTTGTTGTAGTCAAATTGAGTCGTCAAAGTCGTCAATATTGGCATGCGCATCGTGAAGAAGTGAGTCGATCTTTGTAGATTTGTCCCATATTAGTCGTTTAACAAAAGAATTCACGATTCTATCTTTAGTTTCGACGCCAAATAGACGATTAATTTCGTAGACGTTAATGACTTGTGTGTTTAATTTAAGAAGTCTCTTATGTAGATCTTTGCGATTATCTCAAGTTATTGCGACAATGTTTTTTGACAACGATCGTAGAATTGCGCTATGAGCGAATCTAAAGTGTCGAACGATGTTTGCGACTTCGATCAACTAATGCGCTATAACATTTTGTGAGCGATTTTCATATTTATGATCTAACTCAATAAAAGAATCGCGATCGAAATTCTTTAATTCTTGATTTTGATTCACGATATTCTCGATCTCTTTCTTTGATATTAGTTGATCGACGAGCTTTAAATTCGCATTATCATGTTTTTCATTCTTTTTAATAGACTTTTTAACAATCATAGTTAATGTCTATTTTTCTTCATTGAACGTTTGCTCTTTCTTACGCACATCGCGATTAAAAGTCGATGTGAAATCTTCTAAAAATATTGAAAAATTTATATTCGTTATTGACATTTGTAGTTAACGAGTTGTCAAATAAGAATAGCGTTCATTAAGAGTAACAATATTTGCAATAAGAAGCGTTCGTAAAGTTGACAAATTCAACATTTATAATTGATGCAAATCAAGAAAAGAATTTTTTTTTAAATTTTAAAAAGAGTCGTTGCGCGAAAGCCAAATCATCTTTAATAAAATAAAAATTCGCGAACAAAGAATCGTCGATAAAGAGATTTTTATTAACATCTTAATTATCGTTCTCGTTAACGATAAATACACGATTATTTGCTAAAAGATCTTAAATCGTCTCGCGATTACGTATCTCTATTTGAAGCATAAAGAGATAGCTAGATTTCGACTTAGCATTGTTTTCATTAACAATAATCGTATTGATAATGAAACGCTTATCGTTCTCGTTAACGACGATAATGTGTTTGTTCTTGTTCGCGATTGTGAAGTACTAAAACTTAACAACAATTTATTTTTTAAAATTCTTGATTGCGACGTTTTTCTTTGATTTCGTTAAGATATTTGTCTTTTTCTTTCGCTTCTTGATTTTCTTGTTTATCATTGCTTCATCTAATGAGTTTATGTCGTTTTGTCGCACACACAAGAGATGCTTCTTATTAAAATTAGATTTTTTTGCTATGTTCGAAGAGCGATTCTCGTTATCAAGAAGTCAATAATTAGCAATCTTGTAATATTTTCACTTTTTCTTAAAAGTCTTTCGAAATTTAATTGTTTTTTTGCGATTCTCGCTAGAGATGCGAATTTTTTAATTGTTTGCGAAATCGACAAGTTATTTCTTAGAATTAGCAAGATTAATCTCAAGAATTTTTTGCACATGCGAGTCGCTTAATGTTACGTTAATAAATATGTCGTTAATTTTAATGTTGTACTTAGTGTACAATGACATTTCGTATTTGTAAAAATTCTTTTTAGTTAATTTCGCATTAAATTTTATTCAATATAACGTAATAATCGTTTGCGTAATTCAAATTAATATAGAATATTGATGTAAAATGCTTATAGATTTCGTTTTGTTATCGTCGATGCTAAGTGAGCTTTGAAACAACAACGATTCTCGTTTTTTAATCGCACTTTGTGTGAAATTAATTAAGATATTTCGATTTCTCTTGATGCGAACAATTGAGTTGCTTTCGAAGTTGTTCGCAAATAAGATAAAATCAATTATGTTTAAAAGATCTTTAATTATTCGAAAGTCGCGCTCTTTAAAGTTGTTGCTTATATAATTGACAAGTTAATAATTATTGTTGTAAAGAACGTGTAAAGATGATAATTAAAGATAATAAATAAATGCAAAGAAGACGAAGTAAATGATCGTAAATAAGATGAAATCAAAAAATAAATATGTTAAGTAAATAGAAAGTAAATCTTAACGTTTATTTTATGTTCGAAAAGACATATAATATTACGATCGATTCGTCAATCTTCGTTAACTAAGACGCGTTATTAAGTTCAATACATTAATCTCTATGATTTCGATTAACTCTTAAATAAATTCTTTATAATTCTTTCACTTAACAATATACTTTGATTTATCGTTTTTTCTTTTACGTCTAATTATTCTCTCAATTATATACAATTTCTTACTTCTATGTTGTATTAAAGACAATTGTGAAACGTCACATTGCAAAACGTCGTAATTAACTTATTCTAAATGTTTTACAAAAATAACATTATGTATTTTTATGTGCGATAACAACTTTAACTTATACGTTAAATCTTTTATCTTGCGAATAATTTTAAACGATTTGATTTTCTTAGCATTAAGATTAGAGCTTCTCGCAAATAAATAATATTTAATATTTTCGATCTTAATCATTTTGATGTAGACGCTATCGTGAAGATTTGACTCGCAATGCTTCGCATCGTAAAGAATTGTTATTTTGATTTGCGCGAACTTGATCGCGTCATAGATTTCGTTTTAAACAATTAACGATTTGCGATAAATTGCATTGCGATAGTATTGTTGCAAGAGAATAATTAAAGAAGAGTTAAAGACTCTCGCAATGTAATGTTATATAGTAGCTCAAAGAGCGTTGTTGTAATAAATGTGTTTTCGACGATATTAAGAACATACTTAATTTAAAAAAGAATGTTTTTTCAATTCTTTTTATATTTTTTTATAAAAAGACATCGCAATGCGACTTTCACAATTTGATTTATTCATTCGATTTAATTATTCGCAAAGAGATGATATGCGATTGTAAAATCAAGTTTAACTTCGCTCTTTTTAAACATTATAATTTAGAGTTCGTTCGTAAATTTAAAATCGGGATTCGAGATTATCTTAATTAACAATTCTTAATAACGATAAACGTCGCGATAATATATCTTGATTTAATTCTTCGTCGTTTAAGTTTCTTTATCGAAAATTAATCTAATATATTTTGAAAAACGATCAATAATAGTGAGCAAAAAGTTGTAATTCTACGTGATTATTAGCAATGTCACAACGAAATTCATTGCTAATTAAAAAAGAGAAATCGTTGTTATCTTAACAAAATTAAGTTGATTGTATAACAATCTTTGCGAAGACTTTGACAATTAATAAATTAAACATTTATCAATGTATGCGTGAATCTTGCTTTTTATCTTAAGAAAATAGCAAACGATCTTAAGATAATCTAGAGTTCAACCATGATCATTGTGAACATAATTATTGTGAGCGAACTTAAATTTTTTTTTTAGTAACTTCGAGATACAAACGCGATCGAAATTAGATTTGTTGATTAAGTAAAGTAATTTAATATTCGCGTTTAAACGATACGATTAATATATAATATTTAATTTCTTAAAGTTCTTCGCGATATCTTTTATTTGCTTTTTTATCTTTTTATAAATTTTTTGAAAATAAGAGTCGATTTTAAGAGCATCGCGCAAATTATGAAAAAATTCTTCATTAACAATGATAATAATCATAGGATAGCAATTGGCATTCGCGTAATTAATTAATAGTCTTAAAAGATTGTTCGCGTTGTTATGATTCTTTTTAAAACGATAAACTATAATTATTCGTAATAAGTACGTGAATAAATACATAGCTTATTTATCAAGTTTTGCGAAACGTTAACTTGTGAATTTATTTTGTAGTATCGTTCTCAAAGCGATGTGATTTATGACTACGATAAAAGTTTTATCGTCGAAATATTATAACAACTTAGTTAAGACTTAGATAAGCGCGCTAGTCTTAAGCTTCGTAATTCAATATTTTGTTTCGACATTAACGAAATCTCTAGAGAGAAACAAGACAAGTCTTTTAGTTTCTTTTTTATCTAGCTAATAAATTGCGATTTCAAATTCTTTTTTCTTATTATCGTCGACGTAAAGAATGAAAGACTTGCTAAAGTCAAGATAGACTAGAATTGATGTCTAACATAAGACAAACTTGAGTGTCTCTCACGTTTGTTAATATTTCTCATTTGCGTCGAAAATAATATTAGTCGATTTATCATCGTAATTGTTTTCGTATTGCTAACGAAAACGTAATCGCATTGCATGTTCGCGTCGTAAACGTTCTTTCATTAAGTTATCGATAAAATTCTTGATTTTTAATTTTACGAAAGATCAAATTATAGCGACGTAATGATCGACAAATCAACGATAATAATTAAAAAATCTTAAATTTATCTTAAGATCTCTAAGATTACGTGAAAACTTCATAACTTTAATTGCATTTATTTTTTCTTTAATGATGCTTAAGTCTAACTAGAATACATGATAATCTAGCGTCTTAATACTAGAATAGACGAAATAACATTTCGATAAAGTTAAAGTAACATCGTTGTTTTTTAGCAAAGTTAAAACTTGATCAAAATAATAAACGTATTGCTTTAAAGTTTGCGAGTAGATTATAATGTTATCGATGTAAATTAAAACGAATTGCTATAAATATAATCTTAATAATTGCTTTATACGATGCTAAAAGAAGGCTAAGATATTTGCGAGTTTTATCGTAAACATTGTAAGTTATTCTTGATCTTAATGAGACGTCATTAAAATAATTTTTTATCAATTACTTGATTTGATATCTTGCTAAAAGAAGCTTTTAATAAGATTAACGAAGCTAAAAATTATAACTTCTTTTAAAGCGTCAAATATAGTATTCTAACGCGATAAAGAATATGCGTCTAAATATAGTCAAGTATTGATCTTGCGAAAATTAATTATTATTTGTGATTTGTCGTTTTTTTAGATTACGAACGTCGATAACGCAATCAATGAAATAATTTTTAAAGAAATCTTTTGTAGTTGATCTTAACGCATGAGCGAGTCTAGTATGTTATCAATCGCCTTGCGATTTCGTGTAATAAGAAAATATAACGTTTGCTTAAAATCAATAACGTTGTTTTCGTTTACGAATAACATTAATATCTTGATATCGTTATTAAACTTGTTTAGTTTTGTACGAAAGAAATTATAATAACGATCAATAATCGTTTGTACTTTAGCTTTGTATTTTTCTTCTTAATGATCTAATATGTTTGCTTTATTGTTTTTTTTTTCGATAATTGTACAAGATAAAATATATTTAACTTCGTATAAGTCTTTTCAATAAATACATTTGCGAAATTTACTTTGATCATTAACGTAGATTGCGTAGTCTTGACAAGACTACTAATTTAACTTAAAGCTTGCTTTTTACGAATCTTTGAAAAGATAAGCTCAAAATTGCTTACAAGAATGACACATTAATTTGATTCAATTATCGCGCTAATCGCAATAACTAATTTTCTTATAGCAAAATGCATGTGAGAAAAGACTTAAAAGAGATAAGAAATCTTGACGAACAAAGATTTATAACGCATAAGAACGTTCTTTCTTTTATTAAAATTTAATATCGTGATTTTTGAAACATAAACAATGACATTACGTATATAAGAATAATATTGTTTAGCAAGTCTTATTACGTTTGTCTTTGTCGTAAGAACTAGAATTAAGATTGCTTTCTTAATTATTAATGAAACAACTATAGAAGTTGCTTGTACAAGAAAACGTCGATCGCAAAAGAGTACGTAATTTTGATTTTCTTCATTTTTATTTTATTCGATTATTATTCGATTAAATTTTAAGAGCTCTATTTCGATAATTATATCGCATGATAAACTAGATACAATGTGAGTTTCTTCAATAATGATCTTTATTCGACTTTTGTCGTTTTTAAGACGCAAAAATATTTTAGCACAAAGCGTAAATGTGACGATTTCGTCTACTCTTTTACATCTTAATCGCTTATTCTTTGTCATAAAATAATGTAAAATGTAAGCATAAAATGCTTGATATGTTCGTTCGTTAATAAGAATAAATTTAGAGTTAATGTTAAAATATAAAATATATGACTTGCTAATATTGAAATAGCATGTAATAGACACATTCGAATATGCTTAAAAAATTAAATTAGACTTCGATTCTTATTTAATGAGTTTCGAGATCGTAAATATTTTAATAATAATAATAGATGTAAAGATTTTCGCATCTTTTATAACGATATTTAAAGATAACTTTTGTTTAGAGGCGTTTTTAGAAAAGCATTGCGATAAAACATAAAAGAATGTTAAATAAAATTGAAGAATATTTTTTCGAAATAATAAACGATTATAAATGCGATTAGAATAAGATTGCTTTTTAACATTAATAAGATTTTTAATAAAGTCGAAATTATTAATTAGTAATATTAATTTTTCTTTTTCTTCGCAATATGCAAAGTGAGAAGAATTTTTATATTCTTATTATTTAATTGTATAATCTTAAAACGCGTATTATTCTTAGTGATCGCATTCGTTAGCATAATCTTTGTAACAAAAATACATAAATTGTCTTAATAATTGTTTTCGCAATAACGATAAAATCGCTTCATCTCTTAAGACATCTTATTGTTGCTCATAGAAGTAAGAACTTTTTTCTTAACTAATACGACAATTATAGTAGAAATAACTAATCTATTAATAACTCGTTAGTAATTGTTTATTAGTTGTTCGATTTAAGCAATCGTTAATACGATCGCAATGCTAATATACGCATTTAATTAATTTTAAGATTAAGTTTAGAAGCGATTTGTTAATTTCTTGTTCAAATTTTAAATTTTACGCGTTGTTTGTTCGTTATTTCTTACGCATCAATTAAAAGTCTTAATAGTATTGTCGTTTTCTCTTAGTGACGTTGTTAAAGTTAATTGTACTTTCAAATCATTTCAAAGATAACAAATAATAATGTTCTTATTTTGCATCTTAGCATCGTAAAGAAGATTAATTTTTTTAATAAAATATTAACTAAGTATTTGTTTTTTGTCTTCGAAACGAATTTTTTTTTGTTTTTCTTAAAAACTTAAACTTGTTTAAACGATATTTTCGAAACAATTTATTTTTTTAAATCGCTAAACTCTTATTCATCTTATTACGAATCGTATAAAAAAGATCGATATATTATTTTAATGCAATATCTTTTAAACACATAGAAAGTACTCGAAGAATTAATCGTTCTTTTTCGAATTTCGCTATTTGAAAAAAACGACAAATAAAGAAATCGACGTTCTATTTTTCGAAATTTTACATCATAATATTATGTGAACGAAGCGATCGTTTTCGAGCTAGACGTTCATCGCGATTTCGCTCATTATTACGTTGACGTTCATTCTATTAATACTTCGATTCGCGTAAAGAGCGCATTTTATTGCGATTATAATTGCGATTATAATTTCGTTAACAATTTCTATTTTGTCAATAATTTAATTTTTGATCTTTATAATTATTGAACGCTTTTTAATATTCCATTGCGTTTGTTTGTGATTTATTAAAAATAAACTTTAATTTTTGATTAATTTTAGATATAAAGTTAAGACGATTATCGCGTAAGAAAGAGCGATAATTCGAAGTATTATTAACTTGTTGACGAGCTTGCGATAACGATAATTTATAACTCTCTTCGCGATAATAGTTTGCTTCGACGAATAAATCGCATTAAAAATTGACAACAAATAAATTTCGATAATAATTTGCTTTAGCGAATGAATTGCGATAATAATTGATAGCGAATAAATTGCGATAATAGTTCGTCTTTGCGAATAGATAATTTTTTTTATTAGAATAATAATAATTTCTTTTGCGATAATAAGATAATCGTAAAGTCTTAATAAAGCGACAAGAATTATTCATTGTTCGAACATACTAAGCTTCGCGTCGTATAAAACTTATTAAAATTAAAATACGTTGTATTGACAAAAAAGATGTTTAAGATCGCAACGACGAAGACGAAGAGCGCTAATTAAAACGATTATAATTATATCTTTTTGCTAAGACTATAACGTAAATGAAGAGACAATTAAAATCGTAATTTGTGATTTGAGAGACGTATCTACTCTTCTAATATCGTTCTTAATGTCTTTTCTTCGTTAAGAAAGAGTTTAAATGAACTTCTCGAAATCTATCGTTATTGACGAGTTAATTGCGATCTTAATTGTCGCAATTACGTAATTCTTTATCGCGATTAAATTTAGCGACTAACTAATAAAAAAGTGAACGAAACTAATTCTAAATAGAAGATTCGATTTCTTCGAAATTTGTTCTTAATCGATTTAGATTTCTACTAAAGTTACGAAAGAGTTAAGAACGAAATTAAGATACTTCTTTACAATATTGCGATACTTGAGAAATGTTATGCATTATTTAATATAATTGCAAAAATTAATTCGATCGTTCTCGCTTCTTAATACGATCGCATTAAGTCATAATTTTAATCAATTTATTTCAAGTATTTTTGAGATTACTACGAACACGTTTGATAAAATTTCGAAATCTCGCCTTATTAAGAAAGAAATCGAAAGCATTTTTCGTCTTTTCTTTAAATTAATTTTTTTTGACAACGAAGAGCATTTTATAGATTTTGATCGCAATGTCGATGTTCTATTTCGTAATAATTTGTCAAAAGTTTAACATTTTAAGTTTTCGCTTTCGAGTTTGCATTATATAGAGTAAGACAACGCAATCTTTAATGTATTGCATCTTGTTATAGTTTAAAAAAAAATCGTTCGAAAAAAAAAATTTAATTATAACATCGATTTCTTCGTCTTAACGAATCTTCTTCGTCTTAACGAATCTTCTTAATAGAAGACGTTTCAATAGTGAGATTTCTCTTAAAACGCTTGTCGACAATTTTATTCGAAAAACTATCAATAATAATTGTTAATTCATAGTGTCGAAAGTCACTCATTATAGTCTTAATTAATTTGATAGATTGTGCAAAAGTCGCAATGCGACTTTCTATTTCGAAATCTTTTAAATGAGCGCTCTTTCTTAACTTTGTTATAACTTGCTTCGTTAAAGATTTCGAAAGAGTAACTTCAATAAAGTATGTAGAGAAGTTGAGAGAAATTGTAGATTTTCGCGATAAATAGCTTTGATATTAAACACTAAAACGATATTTAATCGTTAATTTAAAAAATTGTTAAGTAATCGCTTTGAAGTTATCGAAATCGATTGCTTAATCGTTTGAGAAAAATGAAGACTTTGCGAATAAGTTTTTCGTTCTTTTTCTCAATAAACGACTATGAAAGAATCTTGATTAAAGACGAGAAATAATAATGATCTAAATTGTAAAAAAGAGCTCGTTAATATTTTCTTTAACGAACGAATGATCGAAGTGAAGAAAAGCTAAGAGAGCGAAAACGATATTAATGATTTTCTAATTAAGTTTCGAGAATGATAATAATGAGCTTGTTAAAATCAACTTGACGTTTTAAAAGAGTTCAAATAAATCGTTCTTAACTAAAGCGAGATCGTAATAAATTGTCTATAATAGTTATCGCGATAATAAGTATTGTTCTTATCTTCGAAGACAATAAAAAAACGATACAAGTTATCTATAACTTGTGCGAATCGTTGTTTAAAGCTATTAAATTGTTATGAACGAAACACTATGATGCGAAAAATAAGTTGTAAAAAGCATGCATTTCTTATATGAAAGATGCTAAACTAAATATAGATACAATGATCGTGCGATCGTAGTTGTTATTGTTTTCTTCATTGCGATTCATCGCGATAGCAACGCTCTTAATAGTTATCGTAACAAAGATTGCTATTCTTTGCTAAATATATTGCAAAATGCTTAATTCTAACGATGTATACAATTTATTAATATTTTTAATTAAAAAAGAGTTTAGTTTTTCGATGTTGCACAACTTAATTTTAAGTAATCTTTATTTTAATTAATTCGCAAGTCAAAACTTATAAAATATTAATTAATTTTTTTTGAGAAAAAAAAAGTTCTTCAAGAAGCGATCGATAAAATTTGTCAAAATAGTTCTCTTTTAAAATTAAGAAAAAACAACAAATACGTTAAATAAAGTCTTAATACTAATGCTTAATTTCAACAATAATGATTACAAACATCTATTAACGAAAGTGTTATAAATAAGATTCAAAAAAGAATATTAAATTTACTTTAAACTAAAAAAATTAAAGCAAATAAATAATTTAATGTTTAAGATATGTTTATTTAAATAATCTTAACATTAAAAGAATATTCTAAGATAGCATGCAAGAATTGTCTCAAAATTCTAAATTATTCTATAATTATAAATGACTCTAGTACGATCAATATGCTCAAACATCGCAAGACAATTGCTTGCAAAAAACAAAAATAATTTAATTCTCTTTCATAGCTTAAGTTAGCTTTTGATCGTATAAGTTTAATTTAATAATGCAAATAAATAATGCAAAGTTAACAAATTAATAAAAAAAAAATTATATTAACTTAGCGTCTTAATTTAATTAACAAGATTAAAAACAAAAATTGTGCAAAATTTTTATTGTCTTAAATCTATCTTTTCGAATCATTAAAAATAAGCATTTTCGACAATTATTGCAAATGCTTCGCCCAAATCTTATTTTCGTACATCGCACTAAATTATTATTTATGATTTTCTTAAAATACGATAATCTTTGTATTAAGATAAAGCAAGATTTAAAAAAGTTACAACGTATATTTATTGCGTTAAATGTATAATTTAGTTCTAAAAAGATTGTCTATCTAGAAGTATTAATATATTAAATAAATGTTGCATTTTAATATCGTAAACATCTTATTAAATTTACGTTTCTTTAAGTTAAACATATTGATCGTTATTTGATGCAAGAGCTTCTTAAAATCTTAAACACATATAATATTAAAAACAATTTTTTTAAAATTGTTACGAACAATGCAAGCAACAAGAACACTCTAAAAGAAAAGCTTAAAAAGACGCTTAATCGACGCGACACTTCATAAAATAGAGCACAAAATTTTATTTTTTATATAATATATATTATTAATTTCGTGACTTAAAAGTTTATTAAAGTCATTAAATTAAAGACTTTAAATAACAACATTATATTATTATTAAAAGTAGAATAATTGTTAGATCGAGTTTCAACTCGATCGAGTTAACTCGCTCAATCTTGACTTTAAGATTAAACAAATTTTCTAGCTTAACAAGGTGAAATAAACGAAAAATGCGCGTCGAATGTTTAACTTGATTTACTCGATTTTATCGATAAGATTAATATAAAATTAGATAAATAATAAGATACATTTTATGCTTTGCATAGTTAAATGCATTAACAATTTACGTTCGAAACTCAAGCAACAAATTTAAGCAATAAATTAGTAGAGACTTAACGTTGTTTGATTACGTCATATATATAGAGATAGAATTCGTAAAATTGATTTTAAAAGTTTAGAACACTAAGATTTAAAAATGAATATTTGTTAAAACTCTAAAATGAAATTTAGCTACTATAGCAATTGATCAAGCTTCGCTTAATGTATGTCGAAACTAAGTTTCTCTCGCTATTTCTCTATTACTTTTAAATTAAATTAATAATTATTTTGTGTATTAATTTGTTGTTGTTTTGCAAATATCTTTCGCGAACGAATTAACGTACTTTAACTTAATTTGTTCATTATGTATTGTTGTCAACTTTTCGCGAAGACAAATATAATTACTTGAGACATTAATCGAGAATAACTTGAGTTTTGCGAATACGTCAACAATGTTAACTTTTTTTGCGAATAATTCAAGCTTCGATGTTCTCTCGCATTATTGTTAACATAATTTTGAGTCTTATCTATCAAAAATGTTAAAGAGAAATTGGCAATAAAACAAGTTTGAAATTCTCTTAACGTATTGATTCGATTTCGATTTCTATTGCTATCTACTATTGTTGTCGCATAAATAGCGTTATTCAAATCATTTAACTTAATAAGAGACGTCTTGAAGTCTAAGTTATTGTTTGACTTCTTATTATCGTTTTCTAATTTTATTGCTTAAGTGATATTTGACAAAGATTTGTCGTCGTTAATTTTTCAATATCTTGATTTAGCTTTTTCGCGATAATAAGCAATATAGTGTTTGCATTCTTTAAGATGTTTCTAGCAAATCAATTTGTACGTTTAATTATTATTATGTTTTTAACAATGTGTTCGCGAAATCAATTGCGACGATAAATAATTACATTGCACGTTATTGAAACAATCGTTTAACACTAGCACTTAAGATGAAAATCGTCAAAACGTCTTTAATTATACGAGTCAATGCTAGGAATTAAGACTTCAAAGTGTTTTAAACGTTTAGAATGAAAGACTTATTAATAGATTCGACTAACTTAACAAGCTAGACAATTGTCTCGTTGATCTTCGTCTTCAACGCAATATTTTGTATGCTATTAACGACGTTTTGTTAATTGTCGATGTTGCGTTAAGTAGTTAGTACGACAATTATTAGAAACTATCTCTTTTTAAATTTAATAACGAGACGTTAATGATATTTTAATTTTTGATATTGCAAATAATTATTATTGTAGTGTTTCTTAAACTCTTAAATGTATTTTCGTTTATTAATTGATAATTAACTTCGATTCTATAGAGAGACGTTAATCTTTTAAGCAATAGAAGACGACATTAGAACGCGAAACATTATTAATAGAGTAACGTACGTTGTACATCAATTATTTTTTAAACGAATTAAGCAAAGCTTTAACATTGAATATGTACTTGCTTTGTTATAGATAATTTTATAGTATACATCAATTCGATTCTTGACGATCTAAATGTCTTTTTGTAATTTTTTCGTTCAAGTCACATTTAAAAGTCTCGCAATGATTCGTCGCTAATTTTTCAAATAATTACACATTGCATTGTAAATTTTTTAAGCTTCGCATATCGTAAAGTTCTAAGAAGAACTTAATATTTAAATAAGTTTTTTAAAAGATTTTAAAAGTGTTATTATGTAACGTATTTAACTTTATTTATTTTTTATCGATTTTAACATTTAGAACTTTGATTTCGTTCAAATATAAAGTTATTCATATATAGAGTTTTTCATATTGTATGTTCGTTGCAACATAGCATAGATATTGTCTTAACAAATTTTAATATCTTAAATTATGTTCTTTATATTTTTGTTTAATATATTATTTGCTTGAAGTTCGCGAAAGACTTCGTATTAAATAATTGACGCGTTGATTGCGATAACAATAAGTCAAATTTAAAAATCATATTTGTTAGAACTTATAGCAATAGAAGCTAGCAATTAATCTTATTTTACGTAGAGTTTAAAATTTTTTCTCTTAATTAAATTATCGAAATTCTTGTCTTTAAATTCGATAATAACATTTTCGTTTCAAATACGTATCTTGAGCGTTTTTAATAAACTATTGATCGCAATTTGCATAATATGATTTATGCAATTTATCGTTTCGAATTTCGAATCTTAGATTATGTTCTTGTTTCGCAAAGTCTTAATAAGAGCTTTTCGTAATGTTTTGTTGTTATTGACGTTGTTTGCGATAATAATTATTAAGCGATCTTGAAGATTGTACTTTTTCAAAATGCTATATACTATATTCGTTAATCGCTTTCTTGTGTGTCTACTCTTCAAAAACTTGAAAATCAACAAAACTTCTTTATATTACCAATTTATGTTAATAAAGTATGCGATAACTTTTAGAAAAAAGAGATAATTCGAATTTAATCAATCGTTTAAAGTAATAAACATTCGAGTATTTGTTTTCAAATCGTTAAGAACATTGCGTTTAATTAAATTTGTATACTTTCTAATTAACTTAACGAACTTCGTACGTCTCGAAATAGTTACATTCGTTCGTAAAAAGCGAATAAACTCGTCAAAGCTTAATTTTTTTAATGATTGAAAAAAGATATTAAGATTTAACATTATCTTTGTTAGTCGATCATCAAAGTCTTGTTAATTGTATCGCTTTGTTTTCTTGCGTTTCATAAACTTCGCTCTCTACAATTAGAAGTAAAATTCGTATTAGTACGTTGATTTAAATATAAATAAAATATTATTGAAGAAGAATAATAAAGTAATTATAAAAGCAAAAAGTTAATAATTGATTGTAACAATAAAAGTCAAGTTCTAGAAATACAAGAAAAAAAGAAACGAAAATAAGTAAAAAAGTTTTGATTTATACTTTGCAAAGATTGCTTTATAGTTCTTTGTAATAAATCTTTAAGCTTTTGACATTAATTATTGTCTTTTTCGTATTGTCTTATAATAAAAGTTTCTAAATTAATGAAAGTTAAATGAAGAAATATTTTTTCATAACTCTTGCAAATGACTTTGAGCACATTAATAGCGACGCAAACAACTTCGTATTAATCGCTTTAAAATTTAGTTTTTCGAATTTAACTATCTTATTAAGAGTTTAAATGCTTTATTAGTCTTAACTTTGTATCTTGATTTTAAAGAGTTTAATTTTATTATTACTCTTCGAACATAAGATGCTTCTCGATCGTTCACACAATTACGCTTTTATTATTGAGACGCAAAAGCTCGTCAAATGAAGACTCTATTTAACGTTTGTTTTTTTGAATGATGGAGAAAAGATTTTAGTAAGCTTTAGTGACTTCTAGATTAAAAGAATTAAGTTAATAAAATGTGTCAAAAACGTTGCTATTATTTAAATGCTTCTTTGAGTCGAACAATGTATTTTGATCGAGTTGCGAAGATTTTGTAATCATAATAAGATGCTCTAAAGATAGCACGTAGTGTTAGAAAAAATAGAATAAAAGATAGTACAAACGTGAACGAAAATTGTCTTAATTACAAGAGTAATATATAGAGATTAAAGTAATTAATAATCTTATATTTAGTTTAACAACAAAAGATTTTATTGCTAAATTTTATCGTTAATCGTTGTTTTTTTCATGCAATTCGAAGCTCTATTATACGAAGAACGAAATAATTGATCAAACAACAACGATCGAGTTTTCTCTAATTATTTCGACGAAAATTATGCTTAATCGACAATCAATCTATGTAAAACAAGCATCAATATATCGTTAACGAATTTTGAAGAACGAAGTGTTAGTTTTGTGATTAAGTTACAAAAAGATATAAAGATCAATTCAATAAAAATTCACAAACGATATTCGCTCAATATTAAACGTTAAGAAATTTATTTTGAAGCAAACAAAGTCAATTAGAGTAAAAGTGAAATTACGACAATTATGTTAGATTATACAAGCTATTACGATAAGTAATAGAAAATAACACGAGAACAATTCTTGCAATCTAATTTATGTCGTGAATTTTTTATCGATCATTTTTTATCTCATTGCTAAATCTCTTTTTGCTTAAATGTTACTTGAAGTTCGCATAATTAAATTCGATAATCGCGTTTAATTTATTTGTTTCATTGCATAATTTAAGAAAGTCGAAATAATTGTAAGTCGTTTATGCACTATTGATATATTTTATTTTCTCGTTCGACATGCGATATTTTTTAGCATTCGTTTGTAGAAGTGTTTCTTTTAAAAGTGCACTAAAGTTTCAAGATCTTAATGTCGAAAGCGTAAAAAGAGCGATATTTACGTAGACTTGTCGTTCACAAGTAGATTTTTTATTAAAATTGCGTCTTTCTTTTTAAATACGATGTCGAAAATCGAGAATTGTATATTTTGCATTTCTTGTTTGCGCAATAGCAATTTTCGTAGATCGAACGTGTTTTTTCGAACTCTTATAAGAATCGTCGCTTTTTACGTTTGTACATAGCTATTAATTAGTAAAGACGCCATTTAATACAATGTATCGACGTTGAAATTCTAACTCGACATGACTTTAATAATATATACGATTAAGTTTTATTTTGAATTTTAATACTAGTTGATATGTTGTTAAAGCTAAAATTTGAATATAATTATTTAATAAAAATTGTAGCGTCAAGCCACTACTTGAGATTTATTCGCCAAATTTTGTCTTTTCGACAATAGTCTTCTATTTCGATAATATAAATTTTCGAGCAATAGAAATTAGTGCTAGAAATGTGTGTAATTACACTATGTTATTTAGTAACATCTTAAGTGTTATTCATTTTTATATCAATTTCTTAATTATTATTTATTTAGAGTTTCTCATTTAACAAAGCAAACGTCGCATATAATTGACGATATAATTGTTTACGAATTTCGACGTTCGAATAAAGCACTTGAAACAAAAGTTAACATTTAGAAAGAGCAAACCATTCTTTATTGTAAGAGAGCATTGTTTCTTGTGATAAATTACTAGAATTATAAACTTTGCTTAGCGCACGAAGTATTATTAGACGACACTTATTTACATCGACGACTCAAAGTAGATTTGTTATTTGTTAATAATTATAATAATGTCGAAACGAGTATTAATCTAAATGAAGTCAACTTTTAGTCACTTGTTAATATTTCACATCTTATTATTTTTAGTGTTACGACTCATGAATTTCGCAATTGTTGTTTAATATTTAATAATTCGATAATATAATAACATATTAAGAGTTATTCGTTAACGTCTCTTTTTGCAACTCTTGCGTAATGCTCACTTGATAACTAGTAATATATAATCTCACGCATTTCGACGTCGAATTAAGAGAGATGTAATAATTATTAATGAGAAGTATAAGTCATTTCTTAAGATCTTGTATGACGATACGCAATGATAATTAAAGTCATAGTTTTATTGCTAAATCTTATTGCTTCATGCGTTGTATCTTTTCTCTTATAAAGTAAGATTAAAAATCGTTAACATAATTTATTAAAGTTCTTTGTGACTTGATTTTGAGTTCGATTAAAAGTGCAACTAGCAATATGTAGCGACAAATTATGCTTTAGTTTCGAAGTAAAAAGAATTAAAAATAAAAATGAGTAATGTCTATAACATTTACATGCCAAGACAAGATATTAACAAGTCTTATCTTTTTTATATATGTCGATTAATTTTAATCAATAATAATACTATCAATTATCGCGACATTCTAGAACAAAATGCGTTTAATTATCAAGATACTTAATTAAATACTTCATTAGATTCGATAATCAAATATAGCAAATCTAGTCTTTAACAAATAAATATAGTTAAGAGACAAAATTAAAAATGTGATCGTTAACAACGCATTTGCACAACATGTTAAACTATATTTCGATTGCGTTTTTCTACAATACGTTAACTTATTTTAAGACTCATTTAAACGTCTAATTCGTTAAATTGTTTTCAACGATAAATTAATAAATAAATAATGATTTTTTCGAATGTTCGACTTTTCTTGATTACAATTTTACGATTTAAGAAGATAAATAAGTTTATTACGACTTATTAATGTAAGTGTATCTCATAACATTGAAGCTAGTACGTAAACTAAGAATTTTGCGATTAAAAAATTGTTCGCGAGAAGTATTTACTTTAATGATAATCATTAAATTGCAATTCTAAGCATTAAAAATCTTTTATACGTCTTACACTTAAACGTTGAAGCAAAAGAGCAAGAATAAGTTATCAAAAATATAGAAGAAAATCATTTATATAAATATTGTGCAACGATCAAAAGTAATAATTAAGAATGTTTTATTACTTATTTCTACTATCTTGTGCATTGTAGCTTTGATGTAAGAATGTAAACTAAATTCTTATTATAATTTTCGATCTTAATATGATCTTTGTTAAGATCGTACTAAATGTAGTTATTACTATAAATGACAAAACGTTTTGAAAGAACTTCACTTATACTTGAATTCAAATATATTAACTTTAAACACATTAGCACACAATTACGTCGCTACAACATTACACTAGCAAGTCACAAATCAAAATAACATATTACTTAAACATAATTTATACTTATTTAAGTTTTTGCATAATGACGTTGTTAACTAAAGAGTAAAAACAAATTTGTCGAACGAAGCACATCATAAACTTGAGAAATGATATTAATAACTATTTTACGCTTTGTGATAAAGAAAAGACGTATTACGAAAAAGAGTTTCTCGCTTTCTTAACGATTTCGTTCGATTAAAAAAGATTCTTTCTAGTGACGAAAATCTAAAAGAACGAACGTCATATATATGTGCTTTCTTAACAAGAGTTTACAACAAACACTAATATTGTTAATTAATAATTAACTTTCTACGAACACTATAATGTAAGCAAATGAAGTAAAATTCTAGTTATTTAACGAAAACATTAATTAAGTTTGTGAATTAAAATACTTGCATTAATTGAATTGATACGTACATAACGTCGATGTAATTAAAAGACGTTTCGAGACATTAAATCGACGATATTAAGACTTTACATAAAGTAACTATTAAAGTTATTTAATCGATAAGACAAATAAGCAAGAAGCAATGACATATTTAGCATAAATTAATCTAGCAAATGCTATTCTATTGTTACACTTTATTGCTTATACGTTATTAACATTGTTTTGCTATATATTAGTTGTTCGAATGCAATGTTACAAACATCTTTGCAAATCACTTGCGAATCAAGAAATTACATTAGAGAATTAAAGTCGTTTAAATTATAAATTAACGTTAAAATTAAAATTACTTTTGTTAATTTTGATTTTTAATTTAACTTTATATTATATTTACGTTCTTAGCGTCGTTGTTCTTCTCGTTATTATCACTTTTGAACTTTTCGACTAAATTATTATTTTTATCGACGTCATTTTAATCTAAATTGTGTTTATTATCATTAAATAGAAAGCTACTTATGTCGTTCAAGTCGTCTTGGTTCGTATTGTCTTGAAATTTAGAATTATCGAATAAAAACACTTCTACTTTAAAGTTCATATTTAAAATTAACGAAAAAAGAATACGATCAAAAAGCGAATATTTGTTTTCACAAGATATATTAACAACTTATAGTAAATTGTAACGATAGCAACGCAAGCACATACTCAAATTTTGAATTTACAACATTGTATAAATTTAGACAATTTTTCTCGAATTTCTTTATTTGAAACGCAATTTCTTGTTCGCTTACATTCAAACTTCTTAGCTTATGTTTGCCATATTGCATTAGCTTTTGTTTTTGTCTAAGAACAATATATCGCATATCTTTTGTTATTAAAGCAAAAAAAAATTCTTTTGTTTAACGTTTTGTTAATTAGTCGTTCTAATTAAGCAATTTCTACATATTAATAATTGAGTGCGAAAATAAAAGTTCTAACATGCGAATCTTGAATTAATGATCTTTTTTCTTTTGCTAAATTATGTAGTTATCGAATTTAATTAATTCTTTTTCAATTTCGAATTTCTCTTTGATAACTTTTTCGTCTAATGTTTTCTTGTTATTTATAGCGATTTGATCAACTACGAATTTCTCTATTTAATCGTTAGAAAAGCAATAAACAATGTTAGTTATCACTTATCGCTTTTGCTTTCTTGCTATTTCTTTTTTATTAATTTCTCTTTCATAATAAATTTATAAATCGTTTGTTCGTTTTCGAACATCTTCTTGTAAAAGATTTGAGTTTGCAATTTCGTAGATAGCGTTGTTCATACGAAGCGATCGTTATATATCGCTCTTTAGAAGTTTAGAACGTTCAAATCGATTGCGACAAGATTGCATAAATGTTAAAGAACAAGCAATAAAAGAAAATAATAAAATACTTGTCGTTTCTCTCTAAGATTTCTAGTTCGTTTAATTTAAAATTTTTGATTAAGCTCATTCTCGTTTTTGCGTCAAGTAATATTCGATTAATTTTAAGTTAATTTGCTTCGAACTTGACTCAATATTATCATTAATAATCTTTTTTTAACATGTTTAAAATCGACATTTTGACTATTATTTTTCGAAATTGTTCGCAATTTGAAATCGATTTTCTTTTCGAAAGATTCGCATTTTACTTTTTTTCGTAATCGATCAAATAACAACATTGATTCATTGTTAATACTCTTACATTATAATTTGCAACAATTGATAAAAATCTTTAACAATAAAACTCTTTAATTGTTTCGATCTTTTTGATTGTCTTTTTATCGCAAGAAGAAATTTCTTAATTACAATAAATAACATTGCGCAACATAGTTAGCGCATTTAATAGCATAAACAAACAACAAAAGTTAAATTTATATATATTCTTCGTAACTTCACGATTGTCGTTGTTTATAACGAGTTGTTTACGATTTGTTAATAAGACGTTGCAATTATAGAACGAATCAATAATAATAAGTGAACATAATTATTTGTTTACTTAATTGAGTCGTTAGATAATCGCAATTTAATAAACTATTATTGCGTAAATTAATCGAATACTTACAATGTTAGCAACTTATCGACGAATATCACAAATAATTTTATTATAATTTACAAATTCTAAAAGCTTTTCGTCTATAACAAAAATTACTTATAGAGTTTGTTATAATAATATCATTAAATTATATTGTTAAATTACACTATTAATTGTTGCTTAGACTCATGTCTTTAAAAATGTGCGACAAGAAATCAAAAACAATGAGTTCGATTAAGAATTGTCGTTCGTATAAATGTCTTCTAAATACGTGCGTCACAAGTATATTAATGTTAATATAAAGAAAAAACGCAAACAAGACGCTATTTGAACATAATAATAGCAATATGATCGCTAAAAGAGAGTAAAAAATAGATAAAAGCAACAAAACGACGTAAATACTTACTTAAAAGAAGCATCTAAGAAGTTCAAAATCATGCGATATAAGAAAGACAATAAATTTGTCTTCTATCTATAATTAAGTTCTAATGTTGATCGAATTTGTAGCGATGACGTTCAAAGAAATTTGTCAATATCAAAAATTTACGAATCTTCTAATTAGAAAGCTATCGTTCGCAAGACTTTACAAAGAAATCGTTAACAACTTCGCAAAAAAGAAAGTTACTAAAATGAAAAAAATGACGATTAAAACGTTGCAAGAAACAACTAAAGCGTAAATCGTCTTTATTTTTAAATGTAAAATCGATTAATTACAATTCTAGTACAATCTTATTTAGCTAACATTGTTTAACGTTTATTCGAACTATTATTTACGACAAACGACAAACATTACAATTTAAAGACTTGATTTTAATTTAATATTATCTCAAAATTATAATAAACAAGAAATTAAGAATGTAACTCGATCGTTTTCGAGAATTATTATAATTATTTTTGCTATTACTTTTTATTACGAACAAGAATCTAAGACGCAAACAAACATTATAGAATTAATAAATTATTTTAATAATTAACAAATATATTTTAATATTAACAAATTATTTGCGAATTAAAGAGTGTTTCAAAATAATTGCAATGCACTTTAGAGATTGTTAATGTATATTTAGAACAAAATAGTTATTACTAAAGCATAATTGTTTGTTTAATTAAGATATTAATATAAAAATTATTACTAAAGACGTAACGTAAAAAAGGAAATTAAGATTGCGCTAAACAAACGACGAAATTCTAAGCACTTTTCTTTTCTCTCTAGAATTTTGTTGCTTTTGTCTCAAATGCTCTATAACTAAACTTAGACGATAAATTAAATAAATTTCTTCAAATTAAACTTGAATTTTTTATCGATTTCGTCAATTTCGTTAGCAAACAACATTGTTATAACTTTATTGTTTTCGTAGACATTTGACACAAAAGCAATCATTAAGTTCGAATATCTAAAGATATCTAAATTAATCAATGAGAATTATAGCAATTTCTTCAAAATTAAAGCATATTAATGAGCATCGTTTATCGTGTTGTTAGAATTCGAACATTGATTTAAAAATTTACGATATTTCTTTTTTAAATTTTTATCTTTTATTGTACGCAACTTCACTTCTTCGCAAAAATATATTAGTTGCTTATGTTTAATTATCACACTTATAATTTTGCGAATTATCGAATAAAGAGAATTTCGCAAATCAAGATTCTAAAATTATTATTTGTATTATTAACAACAAAAAATAACAATTAAAATGAATAAAATACGTCTTGCTTATAACAAATGATTCGTTTATCAATTTGCGATCTTTTGTTTTATTGCTTTTGACTTTTGTTTAACTCTTTAATTTTATAACAATCGCAAGTTTCTTTTTAATAGCGATAATTTTTTTTGTCAACTTGCTTTCGACTTTGATTACAAATAATAATGTTACAAACTTCTTCGTTACAATTGTTAATTTTCTAAAGCTTAAAGTGTTGCGTTTCGCGATTAATGTTAAGATGTTTATCTTTCTCGTATTAGTTGTTCGTTTTCTAAAGTTTTTAAAATTGCTTCAAGCAATTGATGTTAAAATGGATCGTTTGCTTCGTAGCAAACGTTTCTTTTTTATTGAATTTTTCTTCGCGTTTGATTGTTAAATTTGAAGCATTATCGTACTTTGTTTAGTATTGAAGTTAATTTTTTTTTCGAATCGAATTCGTTTATTACGTTTGATTTGATGTGTCGATTCAATATAGTTTTCGCTCTTTTCGTTGAACGTTAAGTGAGAAATTTAATCGAAATTCGACTTAAGAATTGTCGAAAACTCGACGCTAATATCATGATTTAGTATATCATTGTATAGAAAGAATGTGCGTCGTAATGTACTTTAAGCGACTTTGCGATTAGCAAATCGCATTCGCTATAATGAAGTATAAGAATTCTTTGTTAACAATTTTTACTTAATGACGTTTGATTTTAATTCGCGCTCTTTTAAATTCTTAGTTACTAGTTTTTTGCGTTTTAATTTCGACTTAAATATGAGTTTTAATTGTAGCGAAACATTCTCTATTAACACGTGAGCGATAGAAAACAACAATGAATTTGAAAGAGCGTCTATCTTGTTCGATCGAATCAAATTTGTCTTAAGAGTTTTTAGATTCTTGCGAGCTATTAAGTTTTCGCGTCATTGTAGATATTCTTAATATAAAAAGAAGTATAAAGACGAAATAAACAAATACAATAAGCACAATTATGTGATAAACAATTTAATAATAAAGATTAAAAATGTTTCTAAAATATAATTTAGAATTATAACAAACATCGTAACTACGAATTGTTAACTCGTCATATTGTATGTTGCATTGCGATAATAAGCAACACAACTATTTTGCAAGTACAATGTAAATCTTTTGCACAATACTTGTGTTTAAGTAGTGAGTTCAACGAATGTAAAAGTGTTGTTTGCGACATTAATTATATGTAATGAACTTATTCGCAATGCTTTGCTTTCTTAAATTTGATTTTTGCTAACTTAATTTTAATTTATTAAGTACTTTAAGATTTAACAAGTTAATTAATACGCAACATCTTATTATAGAAACTCTAAAATTATTTAATCGATAACTTAATCAAGTTCGAAATTCATTAATAGAAAGAGAAGTAAATATAAGAAATCTAATAATTTCTAGTTTGATTTAAAAACTAATGCTTCACAAAACGCGATTATTTGACATCATTTGCATTCAATTGAAATGTTTAATCTCTTACGATAATTAATAATTTAACATTCGAACACTTAAACGAGTTTAAACTCGAATCACACATTAATAATACAAAAAGCGCAAACATCGTCAAAGATTGTACGAATTTAATGTTAAACAACAAATCTTAAATCTCGAATATTACACAAATTTATTATAACTTCATTATGAATTTTGCGATAACGAACGAACAAAGAAGTGCAACATTTTATATTTATTGTTGTATTACACTATTAACATTTGAACTTAAAGAATAGTTTTGTCGCAATTCACAACTTCTAGAGCTCTTAAAATCACGTAATATTTAAACAAGCTTTTCAAGAGTTTTGTCGAATCATTATGATAAGAGTACGCAACAACAATCAAATGCAAATTATCATAATGCAAGATACGACAATACAAGTTCTTCAAAACGCTACAAAGACGTATATCATTAAAATGTTCAAAAATAAAAGCTCTTGTGCAAATCAATATACAATGTTAAGAGAACGTAGTGTTTGTGAGTTTTACGAAACATAATGAAGAAATTAGTTATATAAAGATTAATTTGAGCTATATTCGAACATATCTTAAGCAAGTTGAAGAACTCAACTTGATGACGAAAACAAAAGCGTCGACGACGATCAACTTAATGACGAAAACGAAAACGTCGACGACAATCAACTTGATGACGAAAACGAAGACGTTAACGACGTTTAATTTGATGACGAAAACGAAAACGTTAACGACAATTAACTTGGCGTCGACGATGATCAAAATGTTGACAAAGACGAAAATAACGACAAATTTGTTAACGATCGCAAATAAATATTAATACTAAATTTCTTAATGAAGTTCTAAAAGTCGACTCTACTATTGCTTATCTCGAGATTATGACAATTTTGTTGCTTCTTTTTATTGCTAAGAATAAATAAAAGTTACGATAAAATTTCAAATAATGCGTTGAGCATATTAAGATTTTAAGACTCATGTATACAATTGCGACATTCTTAGAGATTTCATTGCATGAAATCAAGTACATAATGAAGCTCAAATCTAGTTAATTTAAATAGCAATTAAACGACAAAGATTGTCGCAACTAATGCGATAGAAAAGAAATTACACGTCTCGCATTAAATTCTATTCTCTTCTTTATTTTTATTAGAACATTCTACTTTACTTAATAATCTAAATGAAGTCTTTCAATTCATTGTCGAAATTTGCTTTATCGTTTTTTATCTTATTATCGTTAATAACAACTTTAGTCTCGTTGTCTAAGTACACACTTGTTATTAATGTTGTCATTGAGCTCGTATAATTGTAAAACACGCGTCAACTATTAAGCGCAACGATAATACACATAAGCAAAAAACATAAAATAGATTCGTCGAATTTATTAGAACAACTCGATTGCATAATTATGATTTTGCATTTAACTTATAAACACATTTAATGTGCTCTTTAAGTTTGCGTCTTAAAGTCTTTATTAATTTCGTAAATCTTATGTAACAAATTAATTGCTTTTAACGTAGCACAATATTAACAATCTTCTTAACGATCGAATGAAGCGAACGATCGTAATTGAGTTTATCGTTCTAAAAAGTACAAAATTAGCAATGAAAATTAACAATAAAAGCGTTAAAAAAATGTATACTTGTGATGTCTCGTTAACAAACATAGAATTTCTTGTATTCGCAAGATTCTTAATGTTGAACTTGAACGCTATCGCTTTGCGAAACTTAGCGAACGTCGATTTAACAAATTTATTAAATACGAGCTTCTTCTTTACAATCGTAATCTTCTTAAGTGTGATTTTTTTCGCGAATCTCGCTTTTGTTGACGTAAACTCATTTTTCGTTATCGTCTTTAAACAATTGTTTATGCAATTTCTTGCAACGAACAATGCAAAGCCTATTATTGGCGACAAGTAATTTTGCTTATCTTTTTGTTCTTCGAATTAACGTGCGATCTTCGCATTTGAATTAAAGTTGTCATTTTTAAATCTCTTAATTATTCGAATAAAACGATTATATATCTTTATATGTTTGTTTGAAATTAAAAAAATTCAAAACACACTCTATTGTTATTGTACGTATTGGCATTTATCTTTCTTAATCGTAATAGACTTGTCAAAAGCTTCGATATGCGTCTTTAATAAAGACTTTAATTATATAAAACGAATTGCGAAAGCTTTTCTTTTGTGCGAAATTAAAAGCGATTTAACTTTTAACGCATCGTTATTGTTATTGTTTGCGTTAACATTATTATTGTTTATGTAATCTTTCTTTGCAATAAAATTAGTATTAAAATTTAGCATTATATAAATTGCGATTCTTATTATTTGTTTTTTTGACTTTTCTACGATAAAGATCGAATTTCTAGAAATTATTTAAACGCTTTATTGTAAATATCGCGATAAAGTAAGAAAATTAAGTTGTTTAAAAAGTGTAAAGTTAAATAAATATAATGAGTTTCTTAGTTTACTTCTTGCAAGATGCGATAGCAACAAAACAAACAAAATCTTAATTAACTTAATAATAACAATTTTCTCGCATATTAATGTTACGAGTCTTGTACTAATAAGTATTATTCGTCGATCATCGTTCTTCACAAGGCAATTAGAAAGAAAAGATCTATTAATAGAATTAAGATAATTAAGATAACTTGATCTTTAAATATTTTAAATTTAAATTATGATAATTAAGATAATTAAAATTTTAAACATTTTAAACATCTTGAATTTTAAATAATGAAAAAATATATAGCTTTCGAACGCAATTTTCTTATGAATTGTATTTAACTTATCTTAAATCTTTATTTATTGTTACTTTGATTCATTGAATCACTTGTGAAAATTCATTAAATACAAAATTGTCTATAATTGTAAATCTTGTTATTAAGTAATTGTTTACATTGTCTAAAGACGTCTATAAATCTCTTTAATAGCATAACTCTTTTTAATATTTTTTACGAAAATACTAGCGTAACACTTTGAACACTTTAAGAATGTTTGTATTAAATCAACGCGTCTTTATTTCGAACAATAGCTTCATAGCATTACGTCAACTCTTTATTAATAAAGACAACAAAATAAGAATTAACAAATCTAACGTTTATTATAAAGATCGTATTGATTTAAAGAACTAACTTATGCAAATAAATATTTATTTCATCTTTTATTCTATTTTAGCGAACAAAAAGACGATTTTCGCATCGACATTTCTTAAAGAAAGAGTTTAGCATTAACTCAAACTAAACTTACGCAAATATTTGAAAAATTATAACGAAAATTCTTGTACAATGTTTACGAATTTCGATAATTTTAAAAGAGAATTTCGAAAAATCTTCGAAACATTTAACGAGAAACAAATTGCGAAAAAAATAATTTAACACTTAATTTAACGAATCTTTGCAATAGACTACGCAACAAGATTTCAAAAGTATGTCAATTTTATTAAATAAGACGATGTCGCATTTATAACAATGTTTCGACGAAATCTTAAAAACAATTTTAAGAACAAAATTATGCGCGATAACAAATTTATTAGCGACATGTTTAATCTTATTGAAGTAATTATCGATTTCGACAACAAATTATATAAAAGAGCTATGAAAAAGCGATACAATTAGCTTTACGAAAAAGCAAAAATCTTCTATGAATTAACGATCAAATATTAATAAAAAGAATTTCGTTCTAATTAAAGATACAATAATTTAAATTATCGTAAATTTGCATTTATAAAATTAAGTTTTATTTAACGACGCAAAGAAAAGAATTTTAAAGAAAAACAAAATAATAAATTCTAGAAAACGTATTATTTATGTAGCAAATCGAGTCACTTCGCAAGAGATTGTCGATCATAAAATTTAATAAATCGTCGACAAATTAATGTTATGTTAAAAGAAATATTCGATTGTTAAAACGATATTAGAGAACAAGTTAACACAAAGGCGAACACTCTTAAAATTGAATTAAACAACAATTATTATCTAATGAAGAATTTAAATCAATTATAGAAAGTTCTAAATGAAACATTATTAAACAAGGCATTCGCATTTACGCAAGAAATCAATTAAGTACTTTAGAAAATTATTAAATCTTATAGTTTAGTTATCGACTTAAACGAAAAGTATAATTGAAAGAACTTTTACAAATGCATAAAAAACATTACGAATTATTTCGAAACTTTAGTTAACTTATCGAAGATCGTAAACGAATGCGAAAAGAAATTAAAAAACAATGTTATTATAAAAAAGAATATACTTAACATTACAATGAAACAATTAAATTTTACAATATACGCAAGTCTTAATTAAACAATTTGCTACGACAATTTATGCTAAACTTATTTAAAAAAAAAGAACGAAATTAATTAATTTTCTAAAAAGTCAAAGTTAATAATTTAGTAATAGAAGAAAACTTAACGCAAATAAGCGTTTAAAGCAAAAGTTATAACACAAAAATAAAGAAAAGTCCAAATTTTTTAATAAAGAGCATATTAGAGAAATGCAATATATTAGCTTAACAACAACAATTAAACTTAACAACGCACACACAATATTTTATCACATTAGTTAAGATTAACGATCGTTAACTCATAACAATGATTAATTTTAATGCGATAAGTAATTTTATAACTAAAGCTCTTGTAAAGAGAAAAAAGTATTTTATTCAAAAGAAATTTAACAATTACAATTTAGTAATTGTAGATAAAAATTTATTATTTGTAAAAAATGAAAAAGTAAATAAAGAAACGAAGTTACTATTAATAACTATTTAACAATATTACGAGAAACTAATTTTTAATATAGTGAAAATAATTATTTACGATATCGTTTTAAAAATGTTTTGATTAAAGTAACACAATTTAGAAGTTAATTAAAATATACAAGTATTTAGATTTGTACAATGTGATTACGCAATTTATATCTAATCTACGCATCGATAGCGTTCGATAATAAATAAAAGATTAAGTCGAAATTCGATCGCAAGTAGCAAGTTTGCATTTTCGTAAAAAAACGATTTAATAAAGTTTGATTCAACAAACATTAACAAAAATTAATTAAATTACAAAGTCAAAATAAATAAAGAAAATTGCGAATTTTCTAAGAGCTTTAAACTATTTAGTACAACGAGAAAATCGCTAAAGCACATATTACGAATATACAATAATTGAGAGCATCTATTCTAGAAAGAAAAAACGATCAAGATTTTATTTAAACATTAATTGTAAAATTACGAGATTAAACTTAAATTAGACAAGCAATTCACGTTTGAATTTATATATGTTTTATTCGAAAAAAAGCTAAAAATCTTTCGCGAATACTTGACAAAAAACGAAAAAAAAAAGAATTTATAACAAAATCTTAATTATAAACAAAATACTTAATTCTCTTTGTATTTAAAAAGAACGAAACTTTTTATTTATATATTAATTATCAAAAGCTAAACAATATTACAATAAAAAATTAATATTTATTATTTAACATTAGTAAACTTTAAAATTAATTGTTCGAAACGAAGTACTTTATCAAATTGAATTTACGAAAAGCGTACAATTAAATTAGAAAAAAGAAAAAAGTAAAAGATAACTTTTCGCATACGATATAAATTGTACAAATACATAATAATGTCGTTCGAACTTACGAACGTTTTGACAACGTGTCAAAAAATGATTAATAATGCATTACGACAATATCTAAATTAATTTGTCATAATATACTTGAACGACATCATAATTTACTTAAATATTTTGAAAAAACATATAAATTATGTTTTCAAAGTACTAGAATGTCTAAATAAAAAAAATCTACATCTTAAATTAAAGAAATGCGAATTTCATTAAAAAAAATTGATTTTCTTAAATTTGTCGTTGAACGACATGAAGTACGCATGAATTTCAAAAAATTATAAACAATTAAAGAATAAAAATTATCTATTAACGTTAAAAAATTTTGATTCTTTCTAAATTTTATAAACTACAATAAGAAATTTATTAAAAATTACTTTGTTAACGCAATATTATTGACGAATTTTACGAAGAAGAAGATATTATAAAAGTAAAAATTAATAAAAAAGAAATCATTTCAAGATTTCAAGCTAAAATGTTTAAAAAAATTAATATTAAAGATGTACAATTTACGATTGTTAAACAAGATTAAAATTAACACATTAAATTTAATTATTAATGTATGCTTCAATTAAAAGCATGAAAACATATAACACTTAATAAGATATTTTTCGAAAAAACTTTTGTTAATTAAACAGAATTATAATATTTACGACAAAAAGTTACTTACTATTGTAGTTTTTTTAAAATTATAAAGAGTATACATCGAAGAATTATTAGAATTTACGATTTTTATAAATCACAAAAATCTTTTACACTTCATTATTATTAAATAGTTTAACAAAAAACAAATGCGATAATTAGAACGACTCGAATGATACAAGTTTAAAATACAATATACATTAAACAAAAATAATGACAAAGCAAACGTACTTAACAAAAGAAGTAATTATATAAAAACGAAAAAATCGTTTAATTACAATATATTTAAAAATAATAAAAATAAATTATTATTAATAAATAAATACAAATTAAATGCTATTTTACAAATACTTAGAGACAATAAGAAAGAATTTCTAATAAAAAAAGAAAAACTTCACATATTTATCGACAAAATCGACAAATATATAAAGAAACATTATGACAAATCATTGCAAAAGCATCTAGAAATGATCAAAATTCTTTAGTTTTTACATTAGCATTGTTAGTTTTCTTAAATAAAACAAGTTGTTAAAATATATATTAAATGATATCTTAATTGTTAGCAAAACAAACATAATACATATGCGAATTATGACAAAATTTAATATTAGAAATTATTTAAATCGTTATAAGATAAAGTTACGATAAACTTTATTATTAAGTTGCTCAATTCGACGAACTTAATAATTAAAAATAAATATAATTCGATACTAGTAATAATTAACAAACTTATTAAGTATTTATATATTGTCGCATGCAAGAAGAAGTTCATAGCAAAATAATTAAGATAAATTATATTAAATCAACTTATATAATATTACGATATATTTAAGAGATTAACTAGTAATAGAGACAAGCTCTTCACGTTTAATTATTAAAAGACGTTTCTATCAATGTTAGAAACAAGACTTAGAATGTTCATTGTTTATTATTCGATTACGAATGATTAAATAGAACGAACAAACTAGAGTCTAAAGCAATATTTAAGACATTACGTTAACAATACTTACAACAATTAGATATCATTTTTATTTATAATTTAATTAACATTGAATGCAAAGATTTCGAATATCATTAAAATAACTTTATTCTTCGTTAATTATAATAAAGAATTTACTTTCTTTAAGAAAAAGCGAAAGCATTTGTTAACTTAATTAATTATCAAAAGAATAACGACATTAAAAAAGATATACAACAATATCTTAAAGATGCAAAAGAAGTTAATTAAGTATTAAAACAAGAAACGAAAAATAACATTTTAGCTAAAAAAGAAAAATAAAATATATCTTTTTACAAAAAATTTTAAGATAAGAAAGTTAAGCAAAAAATTAAATTATATTAAAGTCGAATCGTTTCTCATTAAGAAAACAAAGAAATTAATCAATTACGAACTCGATTTATTCAAGAACGCTAAAGTATTTCTAGTATTTTATATTTTATTGTTAAAATCAACGAATTTAATTACGTCTTTATAGAACACGTTTTATTTTCATTTACAAAAAGAGAAACAATATAAGATTGAGAAAATTTTATAACAAGAAAATCAAAAATATTTTATTAAATAAAAAGAATATTTTATTTTTAAGAACATATAAGAGTCACTTAAGAATCTAAAGAAGTGCTTTAACAAATTGCGATAATTTTGTTAGCGACAAAATCACTTATAAGAGTCGACAAAACATTAAAAGATAAAAGAACGAACAATGAAAAATCAATAATAATATCGAATAGAGCTTCGAACGCCTCTTTAATACATTTGATTTCTCTTTTGTCGTTTTTAATCTTTAAAATATTTTTCGACTTCGCATTACTTATATCTTTTAAATAACAAAATTAATATTTTTTTTTGTTTCGTCTTTCGCGCAATTCTTAGACGCAATTTTGTTATTTTATCATTTAACTTTTTAATCTTCTAAATAGTTTTATTCATTTTTTAATAATTAAGAGTTAAATCACATTTTCAATTCTTTCGATAACATTTTTTACACTTAAGATATTCTCTATTTTACTTAACAAAATACGTTAAATAAAACGTAAATTCGACAAAGATGTTACGTTAGTACTTTCGTAAAAGATATTAGAGCGAGTTATGTTATTAAAGAGATTTGTAAACGTCTTTAAGCAATGCAAGCAATCACTTAATAACAAGAATTGCAATTATAGACAATCTTATGTTCAATAAATCTTTATAGATAATTTAATGAACTAAAGTAACAATAAGTAAAGACTTAAGATAAGTTGAATACAATTCATAAAGAAGTTGCGTTCGAAAGCTATATACTTTTTTATCATTTAAGATTCAAGATATTTAAGATGTTTAAAATCTTAACTATCTTAATTATCTTAATTTGAAATTCAAGATACTTAAGAATCAAGTCATCTTAATTATCTTAATCTTGTTAATAATTTATCTTTTATTTTTTTGTGAAGAGCGATGTGCGACAAATAGTATTTATTAGCATGCGACTCGTAACACTATCTTCTCTCTTCAAGAATTGTCGTCTTAAAATCATTTATTCTTTCTTATTATGTTAATTAAGTTGATCATTAAACAACGTCGCAATTTCGTTGTTAATTGTTGCTATAAGTACGCTCTTCTTACAATGCGTCCTTGTCGAATTTGTATTGCGTTCAACGTATCTTATTAAGTAAATAAAGAATATTTTAAATGTAAGAAGTGTTATCGAAAGAATTAAAAATGCGATTTGACTTCTAACTATTAAAGAATAAATAAAGCAATTTAAAAGACTAAAAAGTTAAATGATAAAATAATAGAATTGCGTCTAAGAATTGCGCGAAAGACAAAACAAAGAAAACATTAACTTTGTCGTTTAAAAAATATAAATGATGCGAAGTCGAAAAATATCTTAAAAATTAAAAAGAATAAAAGAGAAATCAAATGTATTAAAGAAACGTTCGAGATTTTGTTCGATATTATTATTGATTTTTCATTGTTCGCTCTTTTGTCTCTTAATGTTTTGTTAACTCTTATAAGTGATTTTGTCGTTAGCGAAATCGTCGTAGCTTGTTAGAGCACTTCTTCAAGTTCTTAAGTAACTTTTATGTATTTTTAAAAATAAAATATTTTTGATTTTTTTATTGTAAAATATTTTTAATCTTATATTGTTTTTCTTTTTGTAAGTAAAAATAAAATGTGTTTTGTAAAAACGTAATTAAATTCGTTAATTTCAACAATAAAATACAAAATACTAAAAATACTTTGACGTTCTTAAATAAGTCGAGTTCGTAATTAATTAATCTCTTTGTTTTCTTAACAAGAAGCGATTTAATTTTAACATAATTTAATTTCTTATTTAACTTTTTTATTTTAAGATTTTTCATAAAAAGATATATTTTATTTCTTTTTTTTAGTTAAGATGTCGTTTTTCGTTTTTTGTTCTAACTTTTAATCGATTTTTTTTGCATTTTTAAGATATTGTTGTGTCTCTTTTTTAGTGTCGCTATTCTTTCGATAACTAATTGTGTTAACAAATGCTTTTGCTCTTTCTTAAAGAGATTAAATTCTCTATTATAATTGACGAAAAATAGAGTTATTTTAGTGATATTCGAAATCTTTGTATTTAGTGTTAATTAAATTATAAATAAAAGTAATATTCAATTGTTGTAAGTATTGTTGACGTAATGTCTTAAATATTGCTTTAAACTTTAGTTTGTTCGTTCTATTTAATTATTCGTAATTAAATAATAGACAATGAACAGTCTAAGTCTTGTTTCTAATATTGATAGAAACGTCTTTTAATAGTTAGACGTAAAGAGCTTGTCTTTATTACTAATTAATTCTTTAAATATATTGTAATATTGTATAAGTTAATTTAATACAATGTATTTTAGTTGTTTTGCTATAAACTTTTTCTTGCATGCGATAATATATAAATACTTGATAAACTTGTTAATCATTATTAGTATCGAATTATATTTGTTTTTAATTGCTAGATTTGTCAATTTAAGCAACTTAATAATAAAGTTTATTATGACTTTAACTTATAACGATTTAGATAATTTCTAATATTAAATTTTGTCATAGTTCGCATATGTATTATGTTTGTTCTACTAATAGCTAAGATATCGTTTAACGTATATCTTAACAACTTGTCTTATTTAAGAAAACTAATAATATTAACGTAAAAGTTAAAAAATTTTGATCATTTTTAAATGTTTTTGCAATGATTTATCATAATGTTTCTTTATACATTCGTCGATTTTGTTAATAAATATTTGAAGTTTTTTCTTTTTTATTAAAAATCCTTTTTTATTGTCTTTAAGTATTCGTAAAATAGCATTTAACTCGTATTTGTTTATTAATAATGATTCGTTTTTGTTAATCTTAAGTATGTTATAATTAAACGATTTCTTCGTTTCTATATAATTATTTCTTTTGTTAAGTGCGTTTGCTTTATCGTTATTTTTGCTTAATATATATTGTATTTTGAACTTGTATTGTTCGAATCGCTTTAATTATCGCATTTGTCTTTTATTTAATTATTTAATAATAGTAAAGTGTAGAAGATTTTTGTGATCTATAAGAATCGTAAGTTTTAATAATTCTTCAATATATATTCTTTATAATTCTAGAAAAATTACAATAGCGAATAGCTTTTTGTTGTAAATATTATAATTTTGTTCAATTAACGAAAATTTTCTCAAGAGATATGTTATTGAATGCTATATATTTTTATGCTCTTAATTAAAGCATGCATCAATAATTAAATTTAATGCGTTAATTTTAATTTTGTTTAATAATTGTAAATTGTATATCTTTAATACTAGTTTCTTTAAGCATTTTAGCTTAAAATTCTAAAATGATTTTTTTTTGTTAATTTTTATATTTATAACGTCTTTTTTTTTCGTAAAATTCGTTAATAATATTGCATTAACGAAGTAATTTTTAATAAATTTCTTATTGTAGTTTATAAAATCTAGAAAGAATTAAATTTTTTTAACATTAATAAATGATTTTCAATTTTTAATTGCTCGTAACTTCTTAAGATTCATGCGTACTTCATGTTGTTTAACGACAAATTTAAGAAAATTAATTTTTTTTCGATAAAATTCGCATTTCTTTGATTTAAAATGTAAGTTTCTTTTATCTAGACATTTCAATACTTTGAAAATATAATTCACATGTTCTTTTAAAATATTTAAGTAAATTATAATATTATTCAAGTATGCTATAACAAATTGATTTAGATATTGTCGTAGTACATTATTAATTATTTTCTAAATACGTTGTTAGAACGTTCGTGAGCTCAAACGACATTATTGTGTATTTGTATAATTTATATCGTGTGCAAAAAGCTATCTTTTACTTTTCTTTTGTTTTTATTCTAATTTAATTGTACGCGTTTTGTAAATTTAATTTAATAAAATATTTTGCTTCGAATAATTAATTTTGAAGCTCATTAATGTTAAATAGTGAATATTAATTTTTTATCATAATATTGTTTAGCTTTCAATAATTGACACATAGACGAAAAGTTTCGTTCTTTTAAATACAAAAAAAATCAAGTATTTTGTTTATGATTAAAAATTTTTAATAAATTTTTTTTTTCGTTTTTTGCTAGATATTCGCGAAGAGTTTCTAGCTTCTTTTCGAATAAAGTATATATAAATTTAAACGTAAATTGCTTGTTTAATTCAAGTTTAATCTTGTAATTCTACAATTAATGTTTAGATAAAATCTCGATCGTTTTCTTTTTCTAAAATGGATGCTCTTAATTGTTGTATATTCGTAATATGTGCTTTAACAATTTTCTCGCTATACTAGATAGTTTAGAGCTCTTAAAGGATTCGCAATTTTTTTTATTTATTTTAACTTTGTGATTTAATTAATCTTTGTTAATGTTTATCAAGTTAAACTTTATTAAATCATTTTTTTGCGAGAATGCAAATTCGTTACTTGCAATTAAGTTTTGACTTAATCTTTCATTTATTATCGAACGTTATTGATGCGTAAATTAAATGTGAATTGCGTAATCACATTGTGCGAATCTAAGTATTTGTGTATTCTAATTAACTTCTAAGTTGTGTTACTTTAATTAAGGCATTTCTAAAACGATATCGTAAGTAATTATTTCCATTATATTAAAAATTAGTTTCTCGTAATATTGCTAAATAGCTATTAATAATAATTTCGTTTCTTTGTTTACTTTTTCATTTCTTGCGAATAATAAATTTTTATCTACAATTACTAGATTGTAAACGTTAGACTTCTTTCGAATAAAATATTCTTTTCTCTTTATAAAAACTCTAGTTATAAAATTACTTACCGCATTAAAATTAATTATTGTTATGAGTTAATAATCGTTGATCTTAACTAATGTGATAAAACATTGTGCGTGCGTTGTTAAGTTTAATTGCTACTATTAAGCTAACATATTGCATTTCTTTAATATGCTCTTTATTAAAAAAACTAATTTTTTTCTTGCTTTTATGTTATAACTTTTGCTTTAAACGTCTATTTACGTTAAGCTTTCTTCTATTGCTAGATTGTTAACTTTAACTTTCTAGAAAATTAATTAATTTTATTCTTTTCTTCTAAATAAGTTTAGCATAAATTGTTGTAACAAATTGTTTAACTAAGACTTGCGTATATTGTAGAGTTCAATTGTTTCATTATAATGTCAAGTATATTCTTTTTTGTAATAACATGATTTTTTTGTTTCTTTTCGCATTTGTTTACGATCTTCGATGAGCTAATTAAAGTCTTAAGATAATTCGTAATGTTTTTTATGCATTCGTGAAAATTCTTCTAGTTATATTCTTCATTTAAGTCGATAATTAAGCTATAAAATTTAATAGTCTTCTAGAATGTTTAATTATCTTTCTACGTAGATGCGAATGCCTTGTTTAAGGATGTTTTATCTAGAACTTTCTATAACTAATTTAAGTTCTTTATCAAATAATAATTGTCGTTCGATTTAGTTTTAAGAGTGTTCGTCTTTATGTTAGTTTGCTTTCTAATGTTGTCTTAGCGATCAAATATCTTTCTTAATATAGCATTGATTTATTGACAATTTATTAAGTTTCGTAATTAATAATCTCTTGCGAAGTAATTCGATTTGTTATATAAATAGTACGTTTTTTAGAATTTATTATCTTGTTTTTCTCTAAAGTTTTTCTCTTTGCGTTGTTAAGTAAAATTTAATTTTATAAATGCAAACTTACGATAATTTAAATTATTGTATTTCTAATTAGAACGAAATTTTTTCTAATAATATTTGATTGTTAATCTAAAGAAGATTTCTATCTTTTTGTAAAATTAATCGTATCGCTTTTTCATAACTTTTTTATACAATTTGTCGTCGAAATCGATAACTACTTCGTGTTACGCTAGTACTTCCCACGAAGATATTAGAGAGAATTATGCTATTGAAGAAGTTTATAGACGTCGTTAAGCAATGCAAGCAATCACTTAGTAACAAGGATTTGCAACTTTGACAATCGTAACAATAAATTAAGACTTAAAATAAATTAAATACGATTTATAAGAAAGTCGTATTTAGAAGATCTATATATTAAAGAAAATTCTTTTCGTTCGCTATGTTCGTTGTCGAACATATCGAACATTGTTCGCTTAGTTCGTTGTCGAACATGTCGAACGTATCGAACATTATTCGCTTAACTCGTTGTTAAACATGTCGAACGTGTCAAGCATTGTTCGTTCAATTCGTTGTCAAACATATTAAGCATTGTTCGTTTGTCAAGTTGTCGAACATGCAAGCAATCGTGCTTCGTACTACATGTTGCGTTGTAGTTAATATATCACGTTGTTTCGAGTTAAACTTGTAACACTATCTCTTTTCTTAAAGATTTTTGTCTTGAAAGTTAAACGTCTCTTATCATGTCTTGTTAGCAACAAAGTCGTCTTCGTATTGCATTCGAAATCGAACGTTACAATACATTAGTAGATATTGCTTGTGAACGTTGCTCTCTCTCTAGTTATTCTTGTATCGTTATGAAAGACTTCTCGTCTTATTTGAAGTGTTCAAAATGTGTTCGTGCGATCAAATCGTGCGTAAACATGTCTTGGTCTTCTCTCGATCATAATAGAGAAAATCTTTTTGTCAAAATCGCTAAAGATGAAGTTCTATTAGCAATCGTCATAATTCGATTGCTACAAAATAAGAAGATTCTAAAGAAAATTAATGCGAAAACAAAACGAAAAACACAATGTCTATTGTTAAGAATAAAGAAATCGAACGCTTTTAAGTTTTTCAATTGTCTTGTTGCGAATGCTCTTGTTGAATCATTTCTTGCCTTCTAGTTATCTTTCGCTATGCTAAATAATTTTTCAAATGTCGATGAAATCTCTAAATAAAGTCATAGTAATTATCAAGATTCTTCTTAAGTTCTTATGTGTTCTTTAAGATAGAATATTTTTTTCACTTGATTAGATAATTTTGATCTTGTTGCTTTAGAATTTTTTTCATTTTGTATTAATTTTCTTTCTAGACTTTGTAATGAAATGTTTTCTATATAGACGTATTAAGATCAACTAGTTCTAATAATAAGATATAAAATACTAAAAATACTTTGACGTTCTTAGATAAGTCGAGTTTATAATTGATTAATCTCTTAGTCTTTTTAACGAGAAACGATTTGATCTTAACATAATTTAATTTCTTGCTTAACTTTCTTGTTTTAAGATTTTTTATAAAAAGATAAATCTTATTTCCATTTTTTAGTTAAGATGTCGTTTTTCGTTTCTTGTTTTAATACTTGATCGATCTTTCTTGCATTATTAAGATGTTGTCGTGTATCTTTTTTAGTGTTGCTACTCTTTTGATAACTAATTGCGTCGACAAATGCTTTCGCTCTTTCTTAAAGAAATTAAATTCTTTGTTATAATTGGCGAAGAACGAAGTTATCTTAATGATATCTAAAATCTTTGCATTTAATGCTAGTTGTGTCATAGATAAAAGTAATACTCAATTGCTATAAGTATTGTTGACGTAGTGTCTTAGATATTGCTCTAGACTCTAATTTGATCGTTCTATTTAATCATTCGTGATCAAGTAATAGACAATGAACATTTAAAGTCTTGTATCTAACTTTAGAAGAAACGTCTTTCAATAATTAGACGTAAAGAGCTTGTCTCTATCATTAGTTAATCCTTTAAGTATATCGTGATATTATATAAGTCGATTTAATATAATGTATTTTAATTGTTTTGCGATGAACTTTTCCTTGCATGCGATAATATGTAAATACTTGATAAGTTTGTCAATTATTACTAGTATTAAATTATATCTATTTTCAATTGCTAGATTCGTCGACTTAGACAACTTAATAATAAAGTTTATCGTAATTTTATTCTATAACGACTTAAGTAATTCTTAATATTAAATTTCGTCATAGCTCGCATATGTATTATGTTTATTTTGCTAATAGCTAAGACATCGTTTAATATATGTCTTAATAGCTTGTCTTATTTGTAAGAACTAACAATGCTAGCGTAAAAGTTAAAGAATTTTAATCATTCTCGAATGCCTTTGCAATGATTTATCATGATGTTCTTTTATACATTTATCGATTTTGTCGATAAATATTTGAAGTTTTTCTTTCTTTATTAAAAACTCTTTTGTATTGTCTTAAAGTATTTGTAATGTAACATTTAGTTTGTGTTTATTAACTAATAGTAATTCGTCTTTATTGATCTTAAGTATATTGTAATTAAACGATTTCTTCGTTTCTATATGATCATTTCTTTTGCTAAGTGCATTTGCTTTGTCATTATCTTTTTCTAAAATATACTATATTTTGAACTTGTATTGTTCAAGTTGTTCTAATTATTATATCTATCTTTTGTTAAGCTATTTAATAGTGATAAAGTGCACAAAATTCTTATGATTTGTAAGAATCGTAAGTTTTAATAATTCTTCGATATATACTTTTTATAATTTCAAGAAAATTACAATAGCAAGTAGTTTCTTATCGTGAACATCGTAATTCTATTCGACTAACAAGAGTTTTTTTGAAAGATATGTTATTAAATGTTATATGTTTTCATGTTCTTAATTGAAGTATACATCGATAATTAGATCTAATGCGTCGATTTTAATTTTACTTAATAATTGCGAATTGTACATTTTTAATATTGATTTTTTCAAGCATTCTAGTTTAAGATTTTGAAATGATTTTTCTTTTGCGAATTTTTATATTTATAACGTATTCTTTTTCGTAAGATTCGTTAATAATATCGCATTAACGAAGTAATTCTTGATGAACTTTTTGTTGTAGTTTATGAAATCTAGAAAGAATTGCACTTTCTTAACATTAACAAGTGATTTTTATTCTTTAACTACTTGTAGCTTTTCGAAATTCATGCGTACTTCGTATTGTTTTACGACAAATTTAAGAAAATCAATTTCTTTTTAATGAAATTCGCATTTCTTTAATTTAAAATGTAAGTTTTTTCTATTTAGACATTCCAATACTTTGGAAATATAACTAATATGTTCTTTCAAAATTTTTGAGTAAATCATAATGTCGTTCAAATATGTTATGACAAATTGATTCAAATATTGTCGTAATGCATCATTAATTATTTCTTAACACGTTGTCAAGATGTTCGTAAACTCGAATAACATTATCGTGTATTCGTATAGTTTATATCGTGTGCAAAAAGCTATTTTTTACTCTTTTCTTGTCTTTATTCTAATCTAATTGTACGCTTTTTGTAGATTTAATTTGATAAAGTATTTGACTTCGAATAGTCGATTTTGAAGCTCGCTAATATTGAATAGTAAATATCAATTCTTAATCGTAATATGATTTAACTTTCGATAATCGACACATAGACGAAGAGTTTCGTCCTTCTTAGATACAAAGAGAATCGAGTATTCTATCTATAATTAAGATTTTTTAATAAATTCTTTTTTTTTTTCATTTTTTGCCAAGTATTCGCGAAGTACTTCGAGCTTCTTCTTAGATAAAGCATATATAAGTTCAAACGTAAGTTACTTGTCTAGTTTAAATCTAATTTCATAATTTTACGATTAATGTTTAGGAAGAGTCTTTGTCGTTTTCTCTTCTTGAAATAGATGCTCCCAATTATTGTATATTCGTAGTACGTATTTTAGCGATTTCTTCGCTATACTTAATAGTTTAAGACTCTTAAAAGATTCGCAATTTTTTTCATTTACTTTAACTTTATGATTTAACTAATCTTTGTTAATGTTTATTAAGTCGAACTTAATTAAATCGTTCTTTTGCGAGAATGCAAGTTCGTTACTTGCGATCAAGTTTCGACTTAATCTTTTATCTATTATCGAACGCTATTAATGCGTAGATTAAATGTGAATTGCGTAATCACATCGTGCAAATCTAAATACTTGTGTATTTTAGTCGACTTCTAGATTGTGTTGCTTTAATTAAGGCATTTCTAATACAATATCGTAAGTAATTATTCCCACTATATTAAAGATTAGTTTCTCGTGATGTTGCTAAATAGCTATCGATAATAATTTCGTTTCTTTGTTCACTCTTTCATTCTTGTCAAGTAATGAGTTTTTATCTACAATTACTAGATTGTATGCGTTAAACTTCTTTTAAGTAAAGTATTCTTTCCTCTTTACAAGAGCTTTGATTATAAAATTATCTATCGTACCAAAATCGATCATTGCAATGAGTTGACAATCATTGATCTTAATTAATGTGATAAAACATTGTACGTGTGCTATTAAGTTTAATTGCTATTGTTGGGCTAACATATTGCATTTTTTTAATATATTCTTTATTAAAAAATTTGAACTTTTTCTTGCTTCTATGTTGCGACTTCTACTTTAAACATCTATTTGCGCTAAGCTTTCTTTTGTTGCTAGATTGCTAACTTTGACTTTCTAGGAAATCAATTGACTTCGTTCTTTTCTTCTAGATAAGTTTAACATAAGTCGTCGTAGCAAGTTGTTCAATTAAGTGTCTTATATTTCTTTGCTTTCTTTATTCTTTGTTTAAATAAATTAACATTGTTTAGTTGTCGTTCGATTTCGTCGAGAATATTCTTTTTTATAGTGGCGTCGCTTTCTAGCGCTTTCTCGCATTTGTTTACAATCTTCGATAAGCTAACTAAAATCTTAAGATGATTCGTAATGTTTTCTATGCATTCGTAAAAGTCTTTCTAATTATACTCTTCGTCTAAGTCAATAGTTAGACTATAAGATTTAATAGTCTTTTTGAGTGCTTAATTAACTTTTTGCGTAAATGCGAATGTCTTGTCTAATGATGTTTCATCTAGGACTTTCTATAACTAATCTAGATTCTCTACTAGATAGTAGTTGTCGTTTAATTCAATCTTGGAGATGTTCGTCTTTGTGTCGATTTGCTTCCTAATGTCGTTTTAGCTATTAAGTATCTTTCTTAACATGACATTGATTTGTTAACGATTTATTAAGTTTCGCGATCGACAATCTCTTGCGAAGTGATTCGATTTGCCACATAAATAGCACGTTTTTTAAGACTTGTTACCTTGCTTTCCCCTAGAGTTTTTCTTTTTACGTCGTTAGATAAAATTTAGTTTCATAGATGTAGACTCACGATAGTTTAGATTATTGTACTTTTGATTAGAACAAAATTCTCTTAAATAATATTCGATCGTTAATTCAAAGAAGATTTTTGTTCTTTCTTAAGATTAATCGTATCTTTTTTTCATAGCTCTTTTATATAGTTTGTCGTCGAGATCGATAACTACTTCGATAAGATTAAATATGTCGCTAATAAATTTGTTATCACGCATAATCTTGTTTTTAAGATTGTTCTTAAAATCTCGTCGAAACATTGTTATAAGTGCGACATCATTTCACTTAATAAGATTGATATGTTCTTAAAATTTTGCTACATACTTTGTTGCAAAGATTCGTTAAATTAGATGCTAAATTACTCTTTTCGCAATTTGTTTCTCGTTAAATGTTTCAAAGATTCTTCGAAGCTCTTTCTTGAAATTGTCGAAGTTCGTAAACATCGCATAAGAATTTTCGTTATAGTTTTCTAAATACTTGCGTAAATTCGACTTAAGCTAGTGCTAAGCTCTTTCTCTAAGAAATGTGAATGCGAAAATCGTTTTCTTGTTCGCTAAAATAGAATAGAAGATAAAATAAATATCTACTTGCATAAGCTAGTTCTCCAAGCCAATACGATCTTCATAATAGACGTTAGACTTGTTAATTCTTATCTTATCGTCTTTATCAATAGAGAGTCGACGTGATGTTGTTAAGCTAGTGCTTGAAATAGAGGCGCGTTAATCTAATATAGACATTCTTAGAATGTTTAAAGTGTTACGCTAGTACTTTTTACGAAGATATCAAAGAGAGTTATGCTATTGAAGAAATTTGTAAACGTCGTTAGACAATGCAAGCAATTACTTAATAACAAGAATTTGCAACTTTAACAATCGTAACAATAAATCAAGACTTAAAATAAATTAAACACAATTTATAAGAAAGTCGTATTTAGAAGATCTATATACTAAAGAAGATTTTCTTCGTTCGTTATGTTCGTTGTCGAACATGTCGAACATTGTTCGTTTAGCTCGTTGTCGAACATGTCGAACATATCGAACATTGCTCGCTTAGCTCGTTGTTAAACATGTCGAACGTATTAAGCATTGTTCGTTCAATTCGTTGTCGAACATGTTAAGCATTGTTCGTTTGTTAAGTCGTCGAACATGCAAGCAATTGTGCTTCGTGCTACATGTTGCGTTATAGTTAACATATCACGTTGTTTCGAGCTAGGCTCGTAACACTTCGATAAGATCGAATATATCGCTAATGAATTTATTATTGCGTATAATTTCGTTTTTAAGATTGTTTTTAAGATCTTGTCGAAACATTGTTATAAATGCGACATCGTCTTATTTGATAAAATTAATATATTTTTGAAATCTTGTTACGTAGTCTATTGCAAAGATTTATTAAAATAAGTGTTAAATCACTCTTTTCGCAATTTGTTTTTCGTTAAATGTTTCGAAGATTCTTCGAAGTTCTCTTTTGAAATTATCGAAGTTCGTAAACATTGTACAAGAGTTTTTGTTATAATTTTTCAAATACTTGCGTAAGTTTAGTTTGAGTTAATGTTAAGCTTTTTCTCTAAGAAATGTTAATGCGAAAATCGTTTTCTTGTTCGCTAAAACAAAATAGAAAATAAAATAAATATTTATTTGTATAAGTTAGTTTTCTAAGTCAATATGATCTTTATAATAGACGTTAGACTTGTTAATTCTTATTTTGTTGTCTTTATTAATAGAGAGTCGACGTAATGTTGTTAAGCTATTGTTTAAACTAAAGACGCGTTAACTTAATATAGACATTCTTAGAATGTTTAAAGTGTTACGCTAGTACTTTTATAAAAAATATTAGAGCGAGTTATGCTATTAAAGAGATTTGTAAACGTCTTTAGGCAATGCAAGCAATCACTTAATAACAAGAATTACAACTATAGACAATCTTATGTTCAATAAATCTTTATAGATAATTTAATAAATTAGAGTAACAATAAGTAAAGACTTAAGATAAATTAAATACGATTCATAAAAAAGTTGCGTTCGAAAATTATATACTTTTTTATTATTTAAGATTTAAGATGTTTAAGATGTTTAAGACTTTAATTATTTTAATTATCTTAATTCGAAATTCAAAGTGCTCAAGAGTTAAGCTATCTTAATTATCTTAATCTTGTTAATAGATTTTTCTTTTCTAATTATCTTGTGAAGAACGATGCGCGACGAATAGTATCTATTAGCACGCGACTTGTAACAAAAGGCGCATTGGTGAAAAACATACTTATAACGACGATTAGCAACGAAATTGCAACGTTGTTCAATAATTAACTTGATTAACATAATAAGAAAGAATAAATGATTTTGAAACAAAATTTTTTGAAGAGAGAAAATGATGTTACAAGTCTCGTGCTAATAAATATTATTCGTTGCGCATCGCTCTTCACAAGGCAATTAAAAAGAAAAAATCTATTAATAGAATTAAGATAATTAAGATGACTTGATCTTTAAACATCTTAAATTCGAATTAAGATAATTAAGATAATTAAGGTCTTAAACATCTTAAACATCTTAAATCTTAAATGATGAAAAGATATATAGCTTTCGAACGCGACTTTCTTTCTATCGATGACTTAATTCTTAAATACCTTAAATTCAAATTAAGATAATTAAGATAATTAAGATTTTGAACATCTTAAACATCTTAAATCTTAAATGATGAAAAGATATATAGCTTTCGAACGCGACTCTCTTATAAATCGTATTTAACTTATCTTAAGTCTTTACTTATTGTTACTTTGATTCATTAAATCATTTGTAAAGATTTATTAAATATAAGATTGTTTATAGTTGCAAACCTTGTTACTAAATAATTGCTTACATTGCTTAAAGACGTCTATAAATCTCTTCAATAGCATAATTCTCTCTAATATCTTTTACGAAAGTACTAGCGTCACATTTAAAGATATGCTCTCAATTATTGTTGCTTAATTATTGTTACTTTTGTCTTTTATTAAGTTAAATTAATTAAGAAAAGCTAATTTGCTTGTTGCAATAATTATGACAAATAAAAGTTCGCTTATAGATGTTAATTAATAGATGTTAAATTCTATGCAACGTTTCTTGTCGAATAATTAAAAAGATTTAATTATTTTAATTAACAATTTTCTCACAAATATAAGACGTTCAAAAAGTATATACTTTTGTCTCGCATTTTATGCGTTATAATTTACGATCGCAAACTTAAAAGAAGTCATTAAATTAAATTTTATTTTATAGTTATTAGAACTTATTTGTAATCGAAGTCTTAATTTAAATCAAAACAATAGTGCAAAAAAGAAAGATTAATATTTAAAAGAATTTGCGTTACGAAAGACATTCGAGAAATTTATTAATTTTGACTTTATAAATTTAGCAACGAGAAAGTACACAAATGCGACGTTAACTCTTTAAATAAAAAGCATTAAATAATCGTTTGCACAAACATTTAACTTCTTAAGTTTCTTTATAAATGCTCGCATTAACGACAAACTAAAAGACAAATTTATTGCTTTTTATCGCTAATTAATATTGCTAAGACTTGAATTAGACATCCTTCTAAAGAAAATCATTAATTATTAGCAAAAACTATCGCATGTAATTCTCGAACAACAATTCTATCATTACTATCGAAATATTTTGCTAGAGATTAATATTGTTAATTACATTGATTAAATGCAAGACAATGCGATAAAAACGTTGCATAAAATCGCAAAAACATATTTAATTAAATTGTTTAAAAATAAATATTTGTTTTTATATGTTGTTTAACAATTAATCGAACAATTCTAGTTCTAGTTGATTACGTCAAACATAACGAAGCAAGAAAGTCTTTGCATGAGCGTCTTGCAATTGTACGACATCTTTTTAAGAAAACGCAAACACAAGAAGAGTTTATTTTAAACGTAAATGCAAAGATAAAGCAAACAAAATCTTAAACAACTTGTCGAAGATGCGAAGAACGAAGATTAACGAATTGACATGCATACGTAGTTTTAATCTAGGAATTCTACTACTTATTTCTATTGCTTTTCTCTCGAAATTGTGATCAAAATCAATGCGCCATCTCTAATAATCACGTTTTTAATCGATAAGATAATAGAGTTCTATGCATATATATAAAGATTTTACTAGATATGCATCTCGCTTAACTTATTGTACTTGATTAGATTAAGCTCTTGACATTGATTCAACGAAACTCAATTTTAAGATCGAGTTCGCGCCTTGACCTTGATCCAACCCTATGAGATCCAAGAGAGTGGGTCGAGTTAAGAAAAAAGTGTTCGACTCGACTCAATGATCACACTAATTAGAAGACGATCAAGTTAAGAATGTAGTCACAAACAATGATTTGTGCACTATTGTTAAGAAAATATTTTTTAAGTAAGTAATGCAAAGAAATAATGCATTTGCTAATAAATGAATTAGATTCGCGCTTTTACAATTGTTATCAATAGTTTTTCTTAACGAAAGCTTCGCTTTTAAAAGTTTTAAACATTAATACAAGACATTTACATTTGTTAAAACTTTATCTATTTGATGCTTCGACGTACATATTAATTGCGCAACATAATTGATATATAAGTTGACAAAATCTTGAAAGATTCAAAGATTCAAACTATTTAATTAAAAATTACGAATAATTACTAGTATTGCTTGTTAACAATATGTTATGTTTTTTTTATAAATTAATTTTAATTGTGTCTAGAACAACTAATGTTAACATGCATTTAAAATTTCGATTATTTAATACTTTTTTCAATTATTTTGATGCTATTAAAAGAATTATACGCAACAATGCGTATTTTTCAAAAACACTTGTTATTAAAGCTTGCGAATTGATTTTTACAAAACTCGCAAAATACTATTTTAAAATTAAGAACAAAAACGAACTAATATATAATCTCGTTATGATTTTAGATTTCACTTAAAAAATTAAACTTGTATCAAGATTAAAACATAAAGAATGTCAAAAAGCAAAATTTCAATAAAATTGATCATTTTTATTACGACAAGTACAAGAAAGAGTTTAAGAATTATTTTAATCGTTATTATAAAAAGAAAATTACGATTTCAAAAGTTGAAACGCAACGAACTAACGAGATTAACGAAATGATGCAAATTAATAATGCAATCGTTTATTTGTTAATAATTATATAGTTTGTTGCGATAATTATACGAATTCTTCTTTAACAAAGTCAACGTCGATCTTTATCTCTAAGCGAGAACAATTAATATTTTCGCATTAACGTCATTGTTAAAGAGACTTTAACATGAGAGTTTTGAAAAAATAATGTTTCGAACTTCTCAAAATTAACTTAAATAACTAAAGACGTTCTTTCGTGTTCAATATTCTTTGTGAGCATCGAAAGAACATTTAGTTTTGTTAAAAAAATTTATTAATAAAATTGATCACGAATGATTTTAAAATCGATCGAACAAATAATGCTTCTTAAGTATTATAATTGTACTATAAATTTAAATTCTAAAGAGATTATCATCGAAGCGTAGAACATTTATCGAAGAGAGAAAAACAATAATTTAACGATTAAAAAATTTAATGATTTTTTTAGAATAGATTTGCAAAATGTTTTGCGTTCGATTAGTATCTAGAAATTTAATATCATTATATTTGTTAAAGATTTTGCATTGTTAATATATGTTTTAAGACAATATAATTAGAAAATAATACAATCTAATAATGCAATTTAATAATGCATTTAAATTATTTATATTGCATTAAATTAATGTATTTGACTTTTTAAAAATTATGCTAAATTTTTAGAAATATTAGATTTTTATATATTTTTAAATATAATATTCTCAAATATTAAAGTCTTGATGACTTAATAATAGCGCGTTCAACTTGCAATAATAATGACACATTATCTACGATATAATCTACGAGAGCATTATTGTGCTATCTAAAATTATATCATAGATTGTGTGTTATTGTTATTGCGAGTTGAAAAATCGAAAATTCCAATTCTTTTTAAGATACAATGATTTTTTTTTGCAATCTTTAATAAGACTATATAGAACGAGATTGTCTAACTCTTTAACTAGAAAAATTAAATTAATAATTTGATTTTAATTTTCTAAATGATTTGAATGCATTATTATAATGCATTTTTTAATTAATATATTTGATAAAAAAGTGCATAATATAATTGACATATTTGTTAAAATAAGTGTATAAATAATGCATCTTTTAATTAATATATTTGATAAAAAAAAGTGCATAATATGATTGACATATTTGTTAAAAAAAATGTATAAATAATGCACTTTTTAATAAACATATTTGATAAAAAAAGTGTACGAACAATGCATGTAGCAAGACAATGCGTTTGATAAATAATGCAACAAAATAATGCAATTAATGAATTGCATAACTAGATAACTTGAATTCTTGTTAATTATTCTTAATTTCGATTATCTTAATTAATTAATTTAAGATCGTTATGATCTTATGCTTAACTTGATTCTTATTATTATTATCTTCGTCTTTATACTTCGACGACTTATACTTGTTCTTTATTATTTTTGCATCATTTTTGACTTTTTCGTATTTAACTTCAGTTTTATCATTATTAATTTTAATTAAATTCTTCAATTCGTTATTAACCGAATTAAGAGAATTAAGTATTTCACGATCTACAACATTTTTGTCGTTAGAAAATGTGCTCACAAATTTGTCAAATTTATTAATTATGTTTAGATCTTAAGTTGTTTTTAGCTTATCTAGTTCTTTATAATGCAAAATACGTTGCTAAATGATTTGAATAATTGATATTATATATTTCGACATATTAATATTAAATTCGTCGTAATTCGTAATAATTTAACACGTATATTAGTTTTATTTTTTACATTAAACACAATACATATTTAGACTTTGTTACGTTTAAATGTTAACTTTCAAATGCTATCTTTATAGCTATCGCATCAATAATTGTTTGCTTCGCAACATTCTTCTCTTTAGTCTTTTTTATTAATTTTGTTTCGAAACATTTAGCTATTATATAATTAGCTTTTTGAACATATATGCATTACTTAAATGCATTATCATGAATTTTTTTAACTTACTCATTAATAATCAAGTCTTAAACATTGTTCTTTATATTTATTTGTTTGTCTTTAAACGCTTTTTAATAAACATTCGTAACTCTAAGCTTTGTTAATCGTTTGTGAAAAACTACTCGATTTGCGTTCTATTTGATGTACAATAGTTTTTGATTTACGTTTCACATCATAGTACGATTTCGACTAGCAATTGATTAAAAGAGAGTAGAAAGAATTGACATTTTGCGTTTTTAATTAGTCTTTATAATAATGTATATAAATAATGCAAATTAACATTCTTACTTAACTATGTAAGTTTATGCAATAAGTAATTAGAAATTGTGTTAACTAATGTATAATTTGTGAAAAAGAAAAGTGTCGCAATCATAAAGTAAGATTAGAATTAAGAATCTTATCTTTATTTAATATTATCACAATTGAAAATTATCACAATTATCACATTATTATTTCTAATTAAGTTATTTTTTTCATTTTATATTGCGACATAATTAAGCATTTATTTTAATTATTTGATCACATTATCGTTTATTAACTTAATTATTTTTAAATTAATACAATTCTTTTAAACAATTAACGTGAACAACTTGTTATTTACGATCTTATAATGACGTATATTAAACAAATAAATAATGCATTCGAGTAATGCATTCTTTGTTGCGAATTGTTAAAATGTTCAATGCAAAACATAAAAAAATCAAAAGATTAATTTGTAATAATATAACATTATAAGATTGCGACAATGAAGAAACTAACAAAAGCAAAAACAAAACTCTATTTAAAAGTACGACGTCTAAAATTTAAAAAATAATGCAAACAAGTAATGCAACAAGCTATTATCAACTAAGTTTTTGCAATAGAAAAAACGTAAATTTAAGTCTAAAATTGTGATTTTAAAAGAAATTTGTCAATATTAAAAGTTTGCGAATTTGTTGATTTTTAAGAGATCTTTCGAAAGACTAGTGCGAGAAATTCTTCAAGATAAAGCTTTTAACAATAGATTTAAAAACGAATTAAGTGATAAAAATTACAAAATTTAGACTTCGACATTAAAGATACTTCAAAAAACTATTAAAGCGTTTTTAACTAGATTTTTTTTTTTAATAAGTGTATTACTTATTTGCATTATCGTTAATTCTTTACGACATTTATTAATGTTTTGCTTTATGTATATAGATAGCAATCTATTTGTCATTCACGCAAAGTGTAAGATTATTTAGTAAAAAAATATGCGATTGATGACGCAATTGATAATCAATTTAGAAATTCACTATAATAATGATAAAAAGTAAACATTCGTTGCGATATTCGAAATTCTAAAATCGAAATGTCTTCGTTATATTTAGATGATCGAAATTAAGAATAGATAGCAAGAATACAAGTTATTTAGTTATATAGTTCATCAATTGCATTATCTTGTTGCATTATTTACTAAGCGTATTGTTTCGCTACATACATTAATTATGCACTTTTTCGAACAAATGTGTTAACGAAATTGTTGTTCGATCATACAATTTTTTTAACAAATGTGTCAACTAAATTGTTGTTTAAATATGCACTTTTTTTTGATAACAATGAAGCTAATCGAAAGATTATAATAATCTTAAACTAATTATTACACAAATATCAAAAAATCAAATGCATTATTTAATTGCATTATTATGCAACATTTTAAGAAAAAATCATAAGATTTAACACACAATTCATGTTTACAAATTCTACTACTAAATCGCTTCATGTCTTGGCGAATTAAATCGAAAATTCGAATTGATACTCGATATTAACATCGTGATTCGACTTAAATACTTGATATTAACATCGTGACTTGAATTGATTTTTTGATATCAAAATCTTACCTCGATCTAGATCTTAGCGAGCCAAGAATCTAGTTCGAACTCGATGACCTAGCTCGACGCGATTAGTCTAGCGCTAGTGATGTATATAGTTATTGTACATAGCATTAATGCAACACAAATTCTTATATTCTCACATTTTGGTAATATTAACAAGCTTACATTATACTACTTGCATCATCGTTACTTTGCAATAGTCATCAAAAAGTATCTTGTCTTCACTAGATCTTAATTAGTCTTGAAATTTCGTTCGTACGAGCATTCTTGTTCTTTACTCATCTTATCTTCGACAATTATCTACTAGCTTTTGTTGCAAAGAACTTTCGTATTATTATTTTTACTATAAATCGTTCTTTCTTCGTTAGAAGTCGATTTGTACAAGACTTTCTTATTATCTTTGTCATCGTCTTAGATCGAAATATCTTATTTGTCTAGTAAAGCCTTTCGCAAGTGTTTCGATACTAGAAAGTCTACTTCAATAAAGAAATTCTTTCGAAGTCTACTTTGATAAAAAAATTCTACGCTTGAAAGTCTCTCGCAAAAAACTTCAAACGTACTATTGACGCTTTAACTCCATCTATCGTCGATCGAAATATCGCTATACTTGTCTATTAAATCAACGAGTTTATAAATTTTGAACATCAATTTGATAATCTTGTTTTTGATCAAGTTAAAAGTGTTGCTACTTCGATAACAAGAAGCACTTTTCGTTCATCTTCGACAAAGTCTATTGATCGTCATCGATTTCGCAATCAATTTATCGATTTCGCTCGCTCTTGATTGACAAAGTGAGCAATTAATAGAGTTGCGTTTCGACAAATCGTCAAGAATTTCGAACAAGCTATAGATTATTGTTAAATCTATTGAAGTCGTAATGTCTAACGAAGTTATCATCTACAATGATATTAATGACGCTCTACAAATTCTTTGATAAATAGTGAAGACTTTTCTTAGTTTATGAAAAGATATTGACTTCGCAAACATGATAGAAAAGAACTAAATGCGCATATTCCTAAAAGCAAAATGAAAAAACAATGTGTTCGATAAAGCAAAAGTTTATTCTTTTAACATTTGAGATCGACAACTTGTTAACGAAATCTTTGACGAATTGCATGAATTTAAAAAGCTATTTTGAACAAATGAATTAACATCGTTTAGCTATTCCTTGTTTTGCGTCTAGAAAATCGCATCAAACGATAAAAGAAAAAGTCGCATTGTTGTTAACGTACAAGATCTAAATCTAATTACGTAGCTTGACGTATACTCTTTGCCTTTGCAATCAAATATTATTTAATTATTACGAAAATGCAAATACATTATCGTAGTAAACTACGTCTTGTTCTTCTATTAGTGGCGAATACATCTTAACGATTGTTACAAGCTAACAATGATTAGTTATCGCAATCAAAAATTCTTTAATGTTGTCGTAATAAAATACAAGAATTCGCTTGTTTACGTGCAAAGACAAATCGATCGCATATTATGCGATTATCGACGTTACGTTTGCATTTATGTCGATAACATAGTAATCTTTTCGAAGTTTTTGACAAATTACAAAAAGCATTTCACGAAGATCTTTAACACTCTCTTCGTCAATAACATTTTCATTAAATCAAGCAAGACTTTCGTAGAATATCTTTCTATTCAACTTCTTGATTAGAAAATGAACTTCTTCGATCTTATCTTCGTCGAGGACAAGTTAAAAACTATTGCATTGCTAAATTTTTCTCGTATTCTCAAGTAACTTAAATACTATCTTGAATTCACTAAATGACTACGAGAATACGTTTCGCTTTACGCAAGTATTTTCAAATCTTTTCAAGATAAAAAAATCGAGTTGCTACGTAACGAACTCGTTGTCGAAAACGCTAAAGGATTACATTCGTTAAAGACAAGACTTAAGAATCTTATTGTTCGCGAATTTGCGTCGTTCGATCTTCTTTAGTCGATGTTGTTCAAGAGTATTTTTTTAATTTATGTTAGCAATTTACGACAACTATTTATTAATCTAGATGCTAATAAGAAATTCGATTTCGACGCGATAATATATCACGTCAAGAATACTTGAAACGACAAGGAATTTCCTTCTCGCAATTGCATAGAATCTATTCTTTTTTTAAGCAAATTAATAACGTCGATCAAGTCGCGATATTAATCTACGAAATTGAAAATTGCTAACATAGTATAAGTATTGAAGAAAGTTCGCCATCTTGTAAAAGCGATAGACTTATCTTAATCTACGATTATCTATATCGATTACGACGTTACTTATAGATATCGCAAAGCAAACATTTCTAATTACATTCTTTATCGATAAGCTTAATTTGCGACTTATTAGAGTATCGAATTATCTACAACGCTTTAATCTAAACATCAAATATAAACTAAGCAAACAACACATAATTCCTAACGCTTTATTACGACTTGTCTTCGTCAATGTAAATGCGAAAGTCTTCTTAAATGATATCTTAGCAAAGAAAGACGAGCTAAATGCGCTTTTCGTCTCTACGAAAGCCTTTCGCAATCGTATCTTAACGAAACAACTAAAAGCGCTATTTATTGTCGTTATCGTAAGCATAAACGAAGTCTTTCGCAAATAAATCACTAATAACTATTTTAGCGATCTTAATTGACAAAAAATTAGCAAGGTTTTAAGCATCGAGAACGACGCTAAATTTTTATTTTATTAGAAGAGCGATATTGATCTAATATTTCGTTCGAATAACTATATTATTGAATTTCACGTCTACGAGCCTCGTTAACTATGTATTTCCTAGCTCGTAATCAAGAATATCTTGAAAATAATTTATGATAAGAATTATGAAGATTATGCTCGCTACTATAAGAAAATCTTTTTCTCGTAATACATTAAAGATCTTTTCAAGTATCTTAAGAATTATCTAAAGCATTGCTTAAAATGCCTAGCATATCAAACTAAATAACATTCTTTTTATAAATCGCTTTAACTTATTTTTTCGTTATTAATTTCTTTTTATACGATTGCGATAAATTTCGTATTGACTTTTTCGCGATTCTCTACTCTCGCTAGCTTCGATATCTTGATGTTAGTAACTTGCAAATTCACGAAACAAATTATTTTAATTTTTGATAAAGTAAAATGATTTGTTATCAATTAGAAAAAAGCACTTCTTTACAAACTAAATATTGTTAACTAGAATTTCTTAAAAGTTATCGTTAATAATTGCGATCGCAAATTCTTGTCTAATCTCTAAACTACAATTATTTATTACTTAGAAGTTAAACTTCTCTACTCTATAACGTATTATTTCTAAATTAATAATTAGTTAAAGCGTACGAATTAGACAATGAAGATAATCTTGCGATACTACATGAGCATTATGAATAACATCGCAAATTAACTAGAAATTCTAAGTCTTATACAACGAATCCTTAATAACTTTATTTCAAACATGATAAACAAGACTTCTAATAAGATTGCATATAATTTCTCGCCTTTGTTTGCGATAAATTTACTAAAGCCTTTCGCAAGTCTTGTTGTCAACTTAATCTCAAAGTCGAAAGCCTTTCTTAAGACGTATCTTCGCTTAGACGTTGTCGACGCGATTTTCTTCGCACAAATGTAATCCAAATATTATTACGATCGCAAACATTAGTTAATTTTTATAAAGATAGACGAATAAACGATGCTTCGTTTGCACAAGAGATACAAAATCTCGTTGACAAAGAGCAAAAAATTGGATCAACAATACGTTGATTCGTTCTAAATAATGAAAAAGATCGATCGTCTTGTTTATCGTTTGAAAATTCTATCACACTAGAGAATTCATTTCGTCTTCACTATCGCACAACTAGAGTTGTCGTCGTTATTGAACGTTAATCTCTTTGAGCGTTCTCGTTCAAATTATCCCAATTTCGTGTTTGTGAAAGAAGATACTAATAAAGTGAAGTCTTTCGAAGTCGATCGCGTTATTGATCGTCGTAAAACTAAACGTCGCAATATAAAATATCTTATTAGATAAAAAGATTATGACGCTAAGTTCGATGAATGACGAAATATCTCTAAACTAGAAAAGACTATAGACTTAGTCCATGACTACGAAAACAACTTAACTAGAACTACATTTTTACCTAATTGCTTGCGAAAGTCTTCCACTATTATAGCACAAGATTTCTCTATCGCAACATCGAAATTCTCTATGAAAGCATTCTCCCATATATTTGGTCGCAAATTCGCGATTATTATATTTTCAAAATCGTTATCAAAACAAAAGGCAATCGTCTTGCGCAAGCCTTTCGCAATCGTTATGCCTTCAAATTTATTATCGAATTAGAAGACGTTCGCTCTACGAAAGCCTTTCGCGATCGTTAGATCTTCTTAGTCGTCGCTAAAGAAAAAAGATGTTGTCAAAGCATTCGTTTTATTGAATTCGAATGTTCGTCGATTTCGATTAGAGAAGGCAATGCTATTAAGATAGAAAGGAAGAGGTACATGGTTGATTGCTTGGTATGTTTATGCCATTGAGGCAGTGTCTTTCTTTTCTTTTGGTGGGCAGACTGTTACGAGATTCCTAGCATGAAGGAGATTCTTGCCTGCGAAAGTCTTCCGCAGGCGTTCCTTCCTTAGGCGCATTGCGCTAGTGGTGTATATAGTTACCGTACATAGCATTAATGCAACTCAGATTCTTACACCCTCACAGTAAGATTGAAAAAATCGAAGTTGCTCCTCGCTTAACATGTGAGACGGAGTTTTTTTGTAAAAGCGGGACGGGTGTGCAAAGCGTTTTGCAACCGCCAACTGTGATCTGCATACGAAATCGATTGTTGGACGCTCAGCTTGGGTGGCGACACGAAGAGCGTATCGACGATGCGGTACAATGCCAGGAATGTAATCGAACACGTCGGCACCATCTTCAAGGACATTATGAGTTTCTGGACGACGTTGGAGATCTTTGTCATAATAGAATTCCTCTTTGACGGGGTCCCAGTGAAGGCCTGTAACACATGGAAGGAGGTCGTTATGCTCATAGAGCTTATGACCATCCAATGCGGTACGGCCTATTGCGTATTCCCTGACATTGGAATCGTTGGGTCTGGTCAAAGTCGGTGCCTCTTTAGGTTTCCCAATACCAAAGGTTGTGACAGTGACAGTTTCGACCAGACCAGGAGCCATCTTCAGGGAAGAACGACAATGGTGATGCTGAAGCAAACAAGGGGAATTTGAGAGACTTGGGTGCTGGAAACAGACGCGGACCATTTGCAACGTGCGAACAAAAAGCTTATGAGGGACAGGTTTGTAGAAACTCAGGCACTAGACAAATGTATCCTATCGTGTAGCTCTTCAATGCTACCAAAGAATCATAGAAAGCCTGGGAACATTAATTTCTTCAACTATTGGCGACGATGCCAGGAGGAGCCATTCCATTCCCGACTCCAAAGGTATCACAAATTGGAGCTCCCCAACCTCGACCTAGCTGTGCGTCCCCGCATTTGCGTGCTGCTGCCTTCTTGCTATATGCATGCCCTGCTGCCACACTTCTTGCTCTTAAATTCATCTAATTCGGTCTAACAAGTAAAACCCCCAGAATCCCTTCTACCGAGCCCGTGATAACGACTCCGAAAGAAGCACAGACATCGTGAATGGCGATACGATCGAATAGGAACTAATTCCCGGAACCGGAAGAAATATGCTCGAGCATTAGAGCTATGGGATAAGTGAGTGCTATTCCTCAAATCTCGGACATCGCGATAGTCTTTATCTAATGTTGCCGGGTATGTGCAAGATCACCCTGATGCTGACCCTGACGACGCTACAACATATTTGTAAGAATGATCGCGTATGGGGGAGTGATGGGATGGACGGCGACCCCAAGGCATGGACGGAGACTGTCCTCAATGACCATAGGAATTTCGCAGCGGGGTCGCCGACGAGAGAAGGCACCGCTTCCTTCCTTCCGACAGGACCCTTTACGTAAGGTTTCCATATTACATATCTCCCAATCAGATATTTTAGAGAGGCGGAGTAACCGAAGGACCCTCGGCAGCAGGAACTTAACCTTACCCCCCCAAGCGTAAGCGTAAACGGAGATACGACCACTTCATACCATCTGGGTCCACGGCTTTGACAAAAACACTAGCAGGTCTACAAAGTCCCTCGAAAAGGGGTAGATGCGGTGCTAGCAATCTAATAGCTCTACGCGTTTACTGTTAGCGAGGATAGAGTCCACTGCTTGTGGGAGCTTCGGTTGAGGCCGATATTATCGGATAAATTGTTGGTTTTTTACTCCCTGAATTGGGTTTTGAGCAGGGGACTTTTTCGAAACGAGGTAGGGAAGGCAGAGTGAGATGCAAAGAGCAATAACATGGACGCCGCACCAAACGGTCAGTCTCAGAATCAATCGATATGTTCAAATCGCGCGGCGTTTGAACGACAATATCTTGATCTTAGGCCCGGGCACGGGGCTCTAGAGTCTAGGCCGTTGTTCTGTAACCCACTCCTCATGATTCTCGCTCGAGCTAGCACAGATGGTGCGTTTCAAGGAGTACAGCACTGCGGAAGAGCTACTCCTCGTGATTGAGCCCCCGGACGAGGGATCTGTATGTACCACCTCCAGTTCGGAGAAGAAATGCGTGATTAAGCGTCGTTGATGGATCAACCGGAACGGGTCGAAAGGCCAACACATTTAGCAAGCATCTGAAGCACCTGGGCTTCCGCACGGGATATGTGTGGCTTCCTACCGTGTTCGAATTTGGGACGGGAGGTCTCGAGTTGATGCATTGTGAAGACAAAGCTTTCCTTACCGCCGCAACGAATGAGATACGGGGGGCAGCGAGAGGAGGCGAGCTTTGGCGAATATCGTCAACCGAACCGACGGTCAAGGCGGCTTTTTGAACGAAAAAGCTACGCTGTGTTGTCGGCAATCTTTTTCGAGGGGTGCTAACATTCCGCAATCCTAGTTTGTGGCAGTCCTTACCGGCAGAAGACTAGAGAACACATCCGAGTTCATTGGCATCGAAGAGGAACCTCGGAGCTTTGACTCGGACCGGAAAGACTGATCTTACTGCGCAGAATCGTCGAAAAGCACTGAATGCCCAGCCAGGAAAGAAAATTGGTTTAAGATGCACTTCGATTTTATCAGAAGGACCAATCAAGCAAACTGTCCTCCAAGACAGGCCGTTATGATTTGGGAGGATATCATAGGGTGCGGTTTACTCGCCTTCGCCATCTGACGCCGGAACGAGATCGCCTGGCCTGCGATCTACACTTTGTTGCTCCTCTTCGTAACGATTAAGGCTAAAAGGTTATTTGTAACATGATCACGCTCTGTCGGGAAGGGATCGAAGCTGTATCTTGTCCCGACTTGGAGTCAGAGGGTTGCAGCTGCGCGGCAACAGACCCCAAGCGGCAGAATTATAGGTACGTGGCTTCTCTGTATCCGCCAAACGCACGATGGATGACTGGTTGAGCTTGTTTCTCTCGTAGCAAACCAGCTACCGAAAGGTAGAGACACATTAACAGCTATAACATAAAGACTCTTTCAATCCGTTACGATTTCTCGGAGCTGGGCTTTTGATGTAGCGGATGTATTGTTGGTAAGGAAAGATGGAGCATTTATCGTCGAGAGCACCTCGAAGATTCAGAACTAATTTCTACACAGTGCGATCTCTTTGTCTACGGCGGAGCATTTGCCTCTTCAAGGTATTGCTTATTTTGTTTGAACAGTTGGCAATGCTAGTCGTTACAAGAACGCATCAAACTCTCGACCGAGTCAAATGGAGAGAATGTATCGAAAGACATATCGAGGACAGCTTCGGCGGCAAAGCGAAGCAATGACCTCATCCGAGGTCCCAATGTGCTTGAACTTTCAAAACGGGTTCAGGACCTGAAGTTCCATCTTCAGGATGTTCGTTGCGTTGAGCTTACCCAACGGCCAAAGAAACGTAAACGCGAAGCCTGATCGAATCAAGAGGTATAAAGGGATCAGCAAGTCAGACTCAGACATCCACTTCAAGAGCATCAGAAGCCTGAGATCAAGATATGAGTTCGTGGATCAAGCAACGGAAATTCTGAACAAACATAATGAGATATTTGCAATCCCCTCAATTAGCTTCCAGGATTCGCCTCCGTGGACAGAGTGGGATCTGGACAGGATTACGGGTGCTGCAGAAACGCGAGCATTATCTGTGGGAAGTGATACACCTAGCGAAGTCGACCCTCGTCTGCCCATCGAGTGAGAAGCCACGCAGCCTGCCTTCACATTTTCGTCCGCCTGACAGGTTTCTAGTCCAGGTCAACAGCAATAGCGACACAATCGAAAAGGGAAGAATAAGCCGGAAATATTGTTCAAGCCGAATCTATTGTCTCACCAGATGGAAGAGAGGAGTGTAATGGAGTGATATTGGTACTAGATGTTTTCGACGTCGTCGCTGTTTCTCGTGACCTCGTTTTGTAAGCTAGCTATGGACTTTTGGCTGCGTTTGATAGGACCCACGAAGTGTTTGCTCAGAAAGTGGAATCGAGACGAAATCATTTTAGTCTCTAGCGTGCTGCGTCTTTACTCATGGACGCTTACTTCAGGCTCGACTCAGATTACTCGCAGAGCAGCGCCTGCTCAGCTTGGCAGCTAGAAGCCGATGGGGGAAACATCTTTGGTGGTCCTCAATAGAAGTAGGTGTACATTCTCTACACCGTGATTGCGGAGAGCACAGACATTGACGTGAATCATCATCATGGGCCTATCTATAGTCAGCTAATTGCCCAAAGCTCGAACATCATCCGATGTTGAATTCGCCCGCAGCAGCCATATGCTCCTTCATCTTCACCCGCATCTTCCTGGCCGCCTCCCTCCCATCCACCGCCTCCGCATCCTCTCCAACCTTCCCATCTGCTCGCCTCGCATTCCCATCGCCCTCCGCGCCCGCATTCCTCTTCTCCCCAGAACGTGCTTGACCAACACTCTTCTTCCCACCCCGCCCACCCATCCTCCCCGCACCACCGCGCCCAAACTCCCCAGGCCTCTCCCTCAGCGCAAACGCCTTGGCCAGATGCCCCAGATGCAGCGCCTTGACGTCGAAAATTGCCCTCTCCTTGACAACATGCGTCGCGTACGCCCGAACATGGCTCACGAACGCCTTGCGCGCCATCTCGCCCCCGCGCCTGTCCTCTAGAACCCAGCGCTCGGTTTCGAGCTGCCAGTCTGTAGCCATATCCTCCCAATTCGCTTTCTTCATCTCACTGCCGCTTTTCTCACCCCCATCTAGGAAGCCTTTCCGCAAGACCTCTTCGGCGTTTCGCCTCGTCACCCTGCCTCCACCGCCTGCTACGCCTTCCTGCAGGAGAGAGACATACCCCTCCTCGGGCCCCGGCATAAGGAAGGATTCCGCGCGTCCTTGTTTCCCAGCGCGAGCCGTGCGGCCGATACGGTGGAGATGGTCATCAGCGCTGAAGGCGGGGTCAAATTCAATAACGAGGTCGATGTTGGGAAGGTCGAGACCACGGGAGGCGACATCGGTGCAGAGGAGGACGGACGGTGTCGAGGATTGGGTGAAGGCGCGGAGGGTGGAGGTGCGGAGGTGCTGCGGGAGGGAGCCGTGGAGGCGGTGGATTTGGACATGGGGGGAGAGGGTCGGGGCGGGAGAGGTTGTGCTGTTGGGGTCTGGATTTGGGGTGTCGGGGGGTATGGTTGTGGACGGGGAGCTTGGGCGGGCGAAGACAGAGAAGTGGAAGTCGACGCTGTCGGCGCAGCTGAGGAAGACAATGGCTTTCATGATGCTGCCGCGGCGGGCGAAGGAGTGTTTGAGGAGGGCGGTGAGGGTGACGAGGCGTTGTTTGGCTGGGACGACGATGTATGCTTGTTTCAGCTGGGCGGGGGCTTGGAATGCTGCTTCTCCGTTTGGCTCTTGGGTCGTGGTTTCGCCGTTCGCTGTTCGGTTGCTCGGGAAGGGCTTGGGGTCGGCTTTGATGTGGACTGCATCTTTCAGACTGATTTCTCCGAGTCGCTGTACAGTCATCTTCATCGTTGCGGAACACAGTACCGTAACCCTCCGCTTAGGCAGGCCCTCCCTTTCTGGATCAATTATTTGAATTTGTCCCCATTCCCCTGCCGTCTTGGTCATCGTCACCCGCTTCTTTATTATCCCGTCCCTCTCGATCATCTCTTCCGATTGCTTCACCCATTTCCCCACTCTCTGTTCCAGCTTCTCTACTATGCCTCTTATCTCCTCCTCAAATCCCAATTCCATAAGCCGATCACCTTCATCGAGAACCAACCATCGCACTTGACTCACATCCAGCACTTCCGTATTGGACAAATGGTCCGCTAGTCGACCAGGCGTGGCAACAAGGATATTGAGTCCCTTCCTTAGCCGCGCCTTCTCGCTCTTCTTCTTCTCTCCACCAATGACGGTGCCGCATACAATGTAAGGTGCGCGATGCAGGAGAAGTGAAAGTACACGTGAGATTTGCGTTGAGAGCTCCCGGGTGGGAGCCAAGATTATGCAGAAGAGGCCCGAGGTACGGTGGATCTTCTCCGCCTCATGACTCTTCTCTCCTTGCAGGGCTTGATCAGAGCTTTGATGCGATGGTTGCGCGGCAGAAGGTGAAAGTGACATTATACGCTGCACAATGGGGAGGAGGTAACCGAGCGTTTTGCCGCTGCCAGTCTCGGCTTGGATGAAAGCATCGGAGTCGTCGGAGAGAAGCTGCTTGACGGCTGAGGCTTGAATAGCGGTCGGGGCAGTGAGACTGAATTTAGTGAGGAGATGGGATGATAACGAAGCGGAGAGGCCGAGGGAGGTAAAAGTGGAAAGAGGGTCTGTCAGGGCGGCATTGGAGGGAATTGGGTCGATCGTTGGCGCGGCTTCAGAGGCATGTGGGTTGGCAGAGGATGGGTTGTAGGAAAAGAGTGAAGAGATGACCTCTTTTGGAGCATTGCGAGGGGTCGAGGCGGGCTTTTGGCGTGTCGAAGGTCGAGATGTCGAGCTTTGGGCTGCGGCGCTGTCGAGGGTAGGCGGAGATGAATTGGAAGTGCTGGGTGCGCTAGTGTCGTCTATCCTTTGTCGTTTAGCCGGCCGAGCTACAGCAGAGTCTGTGCCATTGACTTCATTGACGTTCTCTGCATGGTCAGCGGTTGAGGTTGCTTTGGTATGTGGGCGTTGTGTGCTTCGTTTTGCGGAGAGTCGATCTCGCCAGCGGCCACCTTTAAACACCGGCTTCGACCGCAAAATCTCGTCGCCGATCGAAAAATTGACGAGCATACCATCGTCAGCCATGTCGATCGAGTATTGAGCACCTGAATCAACGGTCTAAGCTGACAACTCGAAACCTGTATAGAGTAGAGAGGGCTGTCCAGAGCAGCGGACAGGAAATATTTCTCTTGGCGTCGGCTTTGGCGTTTTTCACGGAGATAATTCCGCTGGTCAGAGTGCCACCAGGTGCCGAGGATCTTTTGATAAGTCTCGCGCTTGAATCTACGCTGCAGTATCCATCACGATGATTACTAGATGAATGCAGCGGTCGAGCCGCCCACCGAGGCAGCATGTATCAGGGACTCGTTAACAAACGTGCTGCGCAGGAGCTGGGTAATACCATGTCTTTTGAGTTGCTCGGCCAAAGCACCACGAGACTTTCTGCTCTCTTGGGAAGGGACGTCCAATAGTCGCTGAGGTCGAAGTTCGCCTGCACAATGCCAATCCCTCGTAGGATTCTAGCAGATCTAAAGACTCCTTCAAAGGCTCTTGCACCACACGGTATGCCCTTTCAATGATTGGAAGGGATCAACGCTGATCTCCCACAATAGCCACTTCGATCATGCGGAATATCTCGCCTACCCATGTCAAGGCACCCAAACCAAAACTGTATCAAGTATGTCGGCAAATCCCTAAACTTCGTGAACTGCGGCGCCAGGCGCTTCTCGAGGGCCAGACCGTAGGCTTCGTACCTACCATGGGGGCGCTTCATGAAGGACATCTTGCTTTAGTTCGCCAGGCTGCCAGGGAAAACCATCGAGTCTATGTCTCCATCTATGTGAACCCTACACAGTTTGGTGTCAACGAGGACCTTGCAAGCTATCCCAGACCGTGGGGAAAAGATCTTGATAAGCTATCGGCTTTGTGCGAGGAGTTCAACCAGGACGAGAGGATGGGCCAGATCACGACGATATTCGCGCCGAAGACGCGAGATATGTACCCTAATTTGCCACCTACTTCTGAAATAGACGGGAAGGGATCGTTTGTCACTATCACGCCTTTGTCGTCCATACTTGAGGGGGCTTCAAGACCGGTCTTCTTCCGAGGGGTTGCAACGGTCGTTATGAAACTACTAAACATTGTGCAACCAGAAAAGGTATATTTCGGGCAAAAGGATGTCCAACAGACATATGTCGTCCGAAGAATGATAGAAGACTTCCACCTCGATACTCAGATACGCGTTGGGCCAACAGTACGGGAGAGCGATGGCCTGGCTTTGAGCTCACGCAATGTCTATCTTGGCGCAAGGAGACGAGCAGTTGCGACAGTACTCTTGAAGGCACTCGTTAACGTCCAGTATGCGTTTGAGCATGACAAAAGGCGGAGGGAGGACTTGCTTGTTGCAGCCTATCAAGTGGCGGCCAATGTCCAAGACAGAGAGCGCAACCTCTTGCCAGCAGAGCGCGCACGCTTTGATGTCGATTACTTCTCTTTGGCCGATCCGAAGACCATGGAGGAGCTTGAAGTCGTCAATCCTGCCGAAGGAGCAATTCTGAGCGGTGCTATCAAAATGCTGCCAATCGAAGATCCTCAGGAAGGCGAGGATACGGGCCTGGGCGGTGGTACAACGGCAGTTCGATTGATAGATAACATCAAGTTGGATCTGCTCAGTTCTAGGCACCATTTGATACCTGAGCTGGATGGGTCGTGGTCAGGACTGAGGCCCCAGGCTGGCCCTGGACGTATACGAAAAATTGGTAATTCGAAGGACCTCGATCGAAATGCTAGGAAACGAACGGATCTAGCTCAGCGGGCAGCAGACCTTGACAGGGGAGAAGCCGGGTTTGCAGGAGAATAGGCGTCAAGGAAACGAGATGATAATGAGGGCGAATACAGCGGTCGATAGCATGAAGAAGCTATTGCATAATCGCAAGCTATCGACGGGCCAGACAGGCGGATTCTGACTCAGATCAAATGACGAAAACGTTCTCAAAATGCTCTTAGGCCCAATGTAAAGCCCACATCTTGGTAGCTTAGGTGCATCCTTGGTCACAGAGGCTAAAGCAACTTCTCTATACTGGCAACGAGTAGGCCGTGACTCTCAGACTCACCAGCATGCTGATATTAGCCTTGCTTTAAAGCAACGCTTGTATGAAGTCGAGGCGCCCGAGAATGTTGTTGGATGGCACGGACATTACGTACTTGTCACGTTGCTGTCAAGGCCTTGAGCTAGGCATGGGGCTACGACTTCCACTCCTTCATTTGGATCTTGGCGGGAGGTTCCGCGTCTCGTGAGGGTTGTCATATTCGATTTAAGCCTGGTGAAATGTAATGTAGGTGATGTAGAATTAGAGGTCAGACATATTCCTTCGCTTGAACTTCTTTGTAGCTCGATCTGTGGCCCTATTTTCGAAATGAGAGCCGTGAATCTCGTACGCAAGGGATTTTGAATCTGAATCGCCCTCTCCCGTATTCTCGGCCGCTGGTACAGTCTTCAGCGATCCTGAGGCTTGTGGTATCTCCACTCGAAATACACTATGCCTCTTCGGTAAAGCTGCCGAACATGTTAGTACACCGGTGTTGATTAGTCTCGCAGCAAGAAACATACTCTTGAGCTCGTTCTTGTTCGTAATGACTTGGAAAGTGAATTTGGTGTCCCTGACCACGATCCCCCTCAACCCCACCATTCCCACACACCTACTCCTCACCACCGTCAACTCAGCGCCATGGTAGTCCGCACTCGCCAACATGGATCCCGCGCTCTGCGCCGTGACATAGCTCTTTTGCCCCTCCTTCATTCCAAGGACCTCCCACATGTATTCCACCCACATCTTATGCAGAGGAACATAGATGTCGTACTTCTGCTGCTCTTTTGGAATATCGTAGATGCCCGATATACGCTTTTCTTTCGCAGACAGGGGCTTGGGCTTTCGGCGACGGAGCTTGTGTTCATCTTTGCGCAACCGCTGGAGACGACGCTGGCCGCGAGCGTCCTGAGAGGAAGGGTCGGGAGAGGTGGGGCGGAGATGGAGAGGCTTGTGGAGGACTTTATCGGAGAAGATCGCATCGGCGGTTGATGGAGGATAGACTTTGGAGAGAAGCGCATGAGCAGGATGCTTGGAGGGTGCTGCGACGTTAAGGTCCATGTCCTACGTCAGCAGTACGGTTATTGGTTCAGTGAATGTTGAAAGCCAGGCATGAAGATCCGGAAGTAATCTAAGGTGGGACTAGATAGGGCTGAAATTTAGCGGCCAAATAACTTTACGCGCTTCAAGACGCGCAGTGAGGGCACCTCTTTGATGAGTTACTGTGTCTTTGCTCAACTCTTCATCTTCCAGCGCCCTGTACGAGTGTGGCTATCGCTGCAATGTTGTGAGCTTGATGTAATTCCTTCCTCGTGCTGTTTGAAGAATCCCTATTGTGCGTCCTTCACCTATCCACAGCCTGGTACATTGGCCCCCCCTTGTCCGCCACAAACTTCACTTGCATCCGGCGTCTTCAGTCTTCACTAGACGCAGACAGTACGTCAGGGATGTGGTGATCTTGGGGCTTGCGCACCACGCTACCAACTCCACACTCGACCTTATGCAGTCTCCTCCATTATCATGGCCAGCTGGCCCTTCCACGCCTGGTGCTAGGATCAACATGGGCGCAACGGCGTCACAGCTGCTTGCTTCCTTTTCACCCAAGCCGCAGCCCAAAAAGACTCTTCAGCCGATAGCTCCGGCCCAACAGTACCCTATTGTCATGTCTGAGCCGTCACGCCGAAATCCTCGCCGCAGGCAGCCCGTGTCCTACGAAATATCCGACGACTCGGACAATGGTGAAGGTTCAAATGCTAGCTCAACATTCTCTACTCCCCAGAAACGGAAGCTCACATACTTCGAGGATGAGATCGAGGAGGTAGAGCCTGCAAAAACCCCACCGCCACGGCAATCCACTGCAGGTCATTCACTCCGTCAGCATTCGGACTTGCACTTGTCGCTACGAGCACAAGAGAATGGGGATAAGCCAGTCGTCAAGAGGCGGAAATCTTTGCCTCAAGGCAGGTCGCACAAGAAGGCTGTGCTCCAAAGACACGCCTTATCGCAGCCCAGGACCGCCCGGAACGAAGTCCGGGATATCATTAACACTGAGACTGCTGCCAAAAGATCTAAGTTCTTCATCGCTAAGAAAGACTATTTCCTGCCGTTGCTTCCTGAAGGAAATCATGTTCAACGACTCGTAGATCAGCATCTCCTTGATGATGATGTCGAAGAACTCGGGATTCCTTACGAAGCAATATCAGATCAGCCGCAAGGGTAATCATGCTTTAAGTCGTTTCTGACGCTCAGTGGCTAAGATGTTTATATAGCGTCAAAGCGACAATGAAACCCTATCAGCTCTCTGGCCTTTCGTTCTTGGTATATCTGCAACGCAACGGTCTCTCTGGGATTCTCGGTAAGCGATCAGGCATACAAGAACCGTCGTGCCAGTATCTTGAGTATCGAGCTGACCTAAGTACAGGTGATGAGATGGGTCTCGGAAAGACTCTACAGACCTTAGCATTGTTTCAGCAGCTGAAAGAATCTCGGAAGCTCTCTGGCACCGTCATAAACAGGCCCTGTCTTGTGGTATGTCCCCTGAGCGTGCTCAGTTCGTGGATGGCGGAAGCAAGACGGTGGACACCGGATCTAAAGGTGCTCCGCTTCCATGGTCCGGTGCGTGAGCGAGAGCGCCTCAAGCGTATTGCGACTGGTGAGGAAGACATGTACGGCAATCAGACGAAGCAGGCACGTCAAAAGGTCAACAATCGTCGTGTTGCACAGGGTAAGGAGATCATCGATCTGGATGAGGACGAGCCTGCAGTCGATAACAGAAACGTCGATGTTGTCGTTACCACCTATGAAGGTTTTGCAGCAGAGCAAGGCTGGTTCAAGAAGGCCTTTATATGGAAATACGTTGTCCTGGACGAGGGTCACAAGATAAAGAACGACATCAGCCAGATATCGAGATCTTTACAAGGTCTAGGAGCCGAATATCGATTGATTCTTACTGGGACTCCATTGCAAAACAATATGTCAGAACTTTGGGCTTTGCTCCACTGGCTATATCCAGAAGTCTTTACGGAGCGGACCTCCGAACTTTTCAAGGCCTCGTTTGATCTGTCCAAGGGAAAAGTCGTTACAGAAGTTCTAGACAATGCACGTCGTCTTCTAGAATTGATTATGCTTCGACGCATGAAAAACAGTCCCGGCGTGGACTTGAACTTGCCTCCCAAAACGGATGTACTACTTTACGTCCCTCTTACGCCCATGCAGCGTTTCTGGTACACACGGCTATTGACTCGTGCCGATGAAGGCTTGCTGGAGGATCTCTTCCAAGGCGCCCAAAACAAAGAAGCAAAAGTGCTTGATGAAGAAAAGCAGGAGAAGATAAAGGAGACCTGGCAGGATAGAGATCTCGAAGAACTCGAAGCTCTCGACAAAGGCGCTAATTCTCATGGTGCAGCAGCAGCTGAGTGGCAAGAAAGCAAAGATATTTTGCGTCAAGCGATTGAAGCTGAGCAACAAGACGAGTCCAAGAAGTCTGCCTGGCGTAAGCTGATGAATCTCTTAATGCAGCTTCGAAAGTGCTGCAACCATCCGTATCTTCTTCCTCGTGCTGAGCCTGATCCTTATTACCTCGGAGAGCATATTATCCACGCATCAGGAAAGTTTATCCTTCTGGACAAAATTATTGAGGAACTTGTCATCAAGAGGAAAGAGAAGATTCTTATCTTTTCTGGCTTTACTCGAATGCTGGACTGTTGCGAGGACCTTTTAGCTCTGCGTGGAGGTGGTGGCGAAAACTTCAAATACACTCGACTTGACGGAGGCACGGCACGAGCACGAAGAAATCTGGGCATCCGCTTGTTCAACCAGGATGGATCAAACTATCAAATCATGCTTATCTCAACTCGTGCTGGTGGTCTTGGTATTAATCTAACAGCCGCTTCTACCGTGGTTATGCTGGACCAGGATTGGAATCCGCAGATAATGCTGCAGGCAGAGGCGCGAGCCCATCGAATTGGTCAGACGAAACCGGTAACCATCTACAAGCTTTGCACGCAAGGAACGGTCGAAGAACAGATGATGGGTCGAATTCAGAAGAAGCTTTATCTTTCCGCCAAGGTGACAGAAAGTATGCGAGACGTTCATACTACCCCCAAAGTGAAGAAGGGCCCCGGCGGAAAGGTTGTGGCCGCAGCAGACGACGATATGCCCCAGCTTGACACTAGTCAACTAATGTCGTTAGTCCGCCGTGGAGCTCAAGCTCTTGCACATCCAGAGCTTGATGTCAATGATATGCTTAACTGGGATTGGGCAACAATGCTCGACAAATGCAAAGACAAGCCAGCCGATTTCCACGTTTCCGAACAGGGACGTGGGGATGCTATGTTTAAAGAAGAGGACGAAAAGAAATGGCTCTCACAGTTAGAAATGGTAGAGTCTCGTGTCTTCCAGGGCAAGAAATACACAAAGTCAAAGGATTTGGGTAGCTACGGAGATATTTCCCGAGAATGGACACGCGAGGAGCGTAGGGTGGGCAAGAATACCACGGTTATGGTTGACGGATTTGCGATTAGCAAAGAGAGTATGCTGTGCGGCGACTGGGAGGCTGTTCCCACCCTCGCCGGCAAGGATCCGCGGCTGGCGGAACCAAAAAGGGAAAAGAAGGCGGCGATTACCAACCAGGAGGTAAGTCAAGTTCCTCACACCATGTGTTGTGAGTCTCAGCATACTAAAGATCTGTAGCAATGCCAACTCTGTTGGGATGGCGGAGACCTCATTCTCTGCTCTGGTTGTCCCCGATCATACCACTATCAATGTCTAGACAAAGATTTCAAAGCCAAGTCTAAGGCGAAAATCGGATTTAGCTGCCCGCAGCATCAGTGCTTTGACTGCCAACAAAAGACCACAGACGCTGGCGGCATGCTTTTCCGCTGTCGATGGTGCGAACGAGGCTACTGCGAAGACTGTCTTGACTGGGATAAAACGGAGCTCATCGGAGAAAACCTTAAGGAATATGAACTACTAGGCTTCCCGGCGGTCACCCAGGCCTTCTACATCAGCTGTCCCAGCTGTGCGGACCACCACGAAGATAATCAGCAGTCCCGCGAATTCTGCGAGCGTCAAACTGCCCAGATCGATGCTCAGTATTCAGCACTAGTGGAAGAACGCGAACGTCTTGCTGCAGCATCAGAGGACGCGAAGAAGGAGCCTCTGCTACCTAGTCGCGCAGAGTCCCTGACTGATGCGACCACCTTAAACGACTCCGACGTCACGACTCCTCATGTTGAGCTTACAGATCCGGTGACGTCTTCTGGTGGGAAGTTGAAACGCAGAGCGGCCCCCGGGACCTTCAAGACCACACCCACCAAACGTTCCAAGCGCTTAACAGCCTAGAGTCGCCCTTCCTTGGCCGGATGTACGAGGAACATGTGCAAGAGCAATACAAGATGGCAGGGAACAAGGATACGGGTACGGAGAGCGAGTCGCTCGAAGACTACGGTAGAAATGCGACTTCGGGCTAGCGAAGGCGTTCATGGAAACACTGTCTGGTGAAGAACTTCTAGATGTACGATTCTAGCTTCGTTCTGACCTCTGTTTCTGTAGCAGGCTTGATTCACAGAGCAGGAGCACACTCTAATGGTCATGCTCCATGTCAGTCAAACGTAGATCCATATGGAGAATTCAATTCTTGTACTTCCTGAGACCATGAAAACTGTGTCAGACACGATGGTAGCAAGCAGAATCATCTCAAGACTCCACCTCTCCCACGGTCTTGGCAATTTCCTAGGTTGCAATAAAATTCTTGCAATACTTCTCTTTCCTTGACCATCACCTTTTGGAAGAGAAGCTGAGACCCTCGTATCGAGATCCACGCCGAACCCCGAACTCGTCTTCAGAGCATCTAGGATCTGCATACAATCCATCTCAGCAAGCTTCCCAAAGCCTCCTCATCCTCACAAAAGGCCACCGAGATCCCTTGAGGACGCCCTCCTGGTTCCTACGCGCTGTGCCTGCCGACTAGCACTTAGAATCACCAGAGAAGCTGGGCTAGATGAAAAATTAGCATGGCAAGGTACAGCCGGTGGAGGTCAGATCAAGGCCGCTTCCAATATGCTCGGGCGGCTAGCCAAGCTAGGGGCAGTCTGGTCTCAGTATCCCAGCAGACTCTACCGCAGGTGAGCCCCTCCCGCCGTCATAGTTGCAAACTTGGTATCTTGGATTCCACTTCAGCCTTTCGATGGTGAGTATGATACGGCACGTATTGCGCGGGAGAGTTGATCGAGGAGGCGGATCGTTGTCTTGGGCCACGGATTCGCAGTTAATGATTTCGAGGGTCACCAGGTGCAGGCAAAAGTCATGCCCGATTTTAGGCGACCCCACCACCCCTAACAAATCTAAATGTACAGTACTAACGCAAAAGTCTACACGCAACCCCGCCCCCACCAAAAACCACATCCCTTGTTTAATTAACTGCATTTCACGCAAAGCACTAAGAAGCTATATAATTTAGATAGCAACTTGCACTCAATCAACAAGTATATTCCCAAAAGAACTAAGTTCTAATACTTAGTATATTATTCCTCCGACGCAATAAGTGCTTTTACTCTTCTTTTTATACTGCACACTAGATTATGCAAGTAGTGATTATTCAACGCCTCTCATGTCTTATATAACGCATCAAATAGGATCGTTTTGATCTTATTCTTGTTGTTAGACACGTTTTGAACATTAGGATTGATTTTATAGATGTGTTCTTTGAGAAGGAATCAAAGATGCTTAATTGAATTTAAATCTAAACTATATAACGATTATTTTATAACGTTTATATCGTTTTCGCGAAATCACAACGCTATTGCTTTGATCGTGTATATAAAGATGTTATTTTGCATAAAAATAAAATCTAATTGATAGATTTTAGAAAGATTATTCTCAAGTACATTGATATAGAATTTGACGAAGTATTTATGCTTCTTTGTTTCGAAATCTCGCTTCAATACATTCGCGATTCTTCTAGCGAATCCGCCTTGATAAGATCGAATAATCGTTGAATAAACGAGATAACGAGAATAATTACTCTAATATTCTATTAGTATTTTCATCAACAAATAATAAGCTACTATTAGTATCTTTAATCGCATTTTCGTTATGTTCGTTTACTCTACAAGATAATAGTTCTATTTACAAATTAATTAACAATCGATTGCGCAATTAAGTAGTTGTTCAAGTAATATCTTAATATTTGAAATATTTGTCACTTAGTTGACACATGCGTTCGAATAAAATTTGTCTTCAATTTAATCTTCTTTATTCTTAATCTCTTATTTAACTTACACTCAACTCTAGTATCTTGTTATTGTTGTCTCTTTACTATAATAAAAGCAACGTATTGTTATGCTCTCTTAACACATTTGAAATTCTACTTTATTTCGAATGTTCTAGCTCGTATTACGTAGACAATCTATATTGATCTCGTACTTTTAATAAAAGTTGTAAATCTTGTTTCAATTATTTTATTCAACGTTTAGACTTTTGTGCTAAATCTATTTATAACAAATGCAAAGATATTGTCGATGCAAGCTTTTAAAGCTACTTTCGATGCAAGACTTGTAAGTTTAGCAAGCAACAAAATTGATTCTTTTGTTATTAGTAAAAAAAAAATACGATTAGTATTATTCTAAAGCTTGTTGTTACTTCAAGCATTGACACTACTTTAAGCATCAAAATTGAAGCTTCTTTAATTCGACGTTTATATAATCGAAAACTATTGACACTTTAGTTGTCTTATATGTTTGTTGTTTCGATTACGTTAATATTAACTTGTTGTAATTCTTTCTAAGTTGTTGTAATTAACGCGAAAGAGAGTTATTTTACAAACTTTACAATTTTAGCAATTCTCAAAAAAGTATTTAAAGAACAAACAAAAACTAAGAAGAAAATAATTTTGCGATAAGTTAAGAATATTATAGTGCAACAAAAATTGTTTTCTCAAGTTAATTTAGACTAGTCGCGTTAACCCGGAAATGTCACGTGCAAATGCCAAGATTCGAGTCGAAAAAAATTCGAAGAATCGAATCGCTCAAAGTAGTTTAGTCGATTACTATAAGTAGTTTAGCGCGCTTTGCGCTAAATTACTTTGAGCGATTCGATTTCAAAAAATCGTCACGACCCAATCTTGGCGTCAAGTCGAGCTAGAGAGATGATATCATAACTTGACTCGACAATTAGTCTAACAAGTCTTAATAATCTTCTAGTTATTACAATACAAAGTATTGTACATCTCTTAATTAATGTAATTATTAATATAGAAGTTGTTGTTCTAATTATTTGTAAATATTATATATGTGCTTTGTTTAATTGTAGTCAAATTTCAAAGTTGTCGTAATTCTAATCGCTATAAATTTGATTATTTACTTCGAGACATACGCTTTGCCTCAATTATGTTATATATATTATAAGACTCGCTATAACGTCTTTATTTTAAGATATCTATTAATGCGTTTATGTATTGCACGAAGTTCTTGTCTATATTGTATTAATTAGTGTGATCGTTAGATCGAGTCGAACACTTTTTTCTCAACCCAATTCACCCTCTTGGGCCTCGTAGAATTGGGTCAAGGTTAAGGCGCGAACTCGACTCTAGGGTCGGGTTTTGTTGGGCCAATGCCAAGAACCCAAGCTAACTTCGTCGCGTTAGCATTCGCCTATCTTATCTTATCTTATCTTATCTTAGCGATAACTCGATTGAGCTAGCGCAAGGTTCACGCTAATCGCATATGATTAGCGCGTCACGTGACGTCACGTGATCGAATGGGTCGAGTTGAACACTTGGCGCGCATTCTTCGCTCGTCCCACTCTATTGGGCTAGGAAATTTGCCTGACTCCAAGATTAGAATTGGGCGAGTCAATTCGATCGAGTTGAAACGCGACTCGACGATCACGCTAATAATGAATTAATGAAGTTGATGAGCAAGAATAGCGATTTCTCGAGTGACGAAAAGTTCTAAGATTGAATTCAAATTAATAGTGTTCATAAAAGAGTTCCAAGAGCTACAACATCAAAAATGTCGTTACTAGAGCAAAAAAGTTTTTTTGTGAAAGACTTTATCAACAATTGAGGCAAAATGAGAGCAAGAAAGTCTTTATGAAAGACTTACGACATCAAAAGTGACGTTACGAGAGCAATAAAGTCTTTTGCAAATGTACGACAATTATTGCGAGAAAAAGAAGATAAAGTGCTCGATAAGCGATAAGCGACAAATTACTTGTACTAGACGAAGAACTAATCAAAATAAATGAAGCTTTGCTTTTATTAATTATTGCAAAGAATAATATAAACGATATTAATATTGCTTGTTAAAATTATTAATTGTTGTAAATGTAAGAAATTAAGTTGCATTAAAGTTATGAAAGATGACTATATATATCATTAGCGTAATTGTTTATTTGCAAAAGGCTTTCGCAAGTAGACAAACATCATTCAACAATAACTATCAACTAGAAATATTATATTATGCTAATATTATAACAAGCATCTTGAAATTGAGAAATCGATTTCTCGAATTGTTGATGTAACAATAATCTTAATTTGTTCTTTAGTAGTCTTTTACTCTATTTCTTGTTTTTCTTTATTGCATTTTTTCTTTCTTTCGACTCTTTCTTGTTATTGTAATTGCTATTAATGTTTGTATTTTCTTCTTTGCGTTGCTTTCGATTTTCTTCGAATTTAAGCTTTAAGTTTAAAAATATATATTTGTTGCTTAAAGAGAAAGCTTAAAATGTGCATTTGTTATAAATAATACTTAAGAATTCGATTAAAATTGTTAATCGTTTTTTTTAGCTTGTTTGCTATTATGCAAGTTTGATAGAAAAATATTATTAATAGTTGTTGCATTGCTTTGCTTCGAATTTAATTATTTTCTTTAATTGTTATAACGTACGTTATAATAAAATCTTATTAAATCTAAAGCTAAAGTATTCGAAAAATAATTTTAAGTTGTATTTTGTGCAATATTTAAATGTATTTGTACAAAGAATTTGTTAAAACTTTCTCGAATTTATTAAATTAACAAAGAAAAAAAATTTGTATATTAATTAGCTAAAAGAGCTTTAACAAAGAAGAAAGCATATTGTTCGACTTAATTTCTATTTATTACTACAAGTACTCAAGAGATATGCGTAAAAAATCTTAAGTATAAGACAAAACAATCTAGATAAAAAACAAGACAATGAAAAACAATATAAATAGCAAGACGTATAAGAAAGCGAAAGAGTATAACATAAGTAATTGCGCTAATATAAATAATTTAATATTTAACGTTAATTTATCTTAAATAGTCTTTCGAAATTAATACAAATATTGCATATTAAGTTACTTTATTGCTTTCTTAATTTACGCTATATTGTTGTTTGCTAATATTAGTGTTACTCTAATACTTTTGTAAGAAATATTAGAGCGAGTTATGCTATTGAAGAGATTTGTAGACGTCTTCAAACAATGTAAGCAATCACTTAATAACAAGAATTGCAACTATAGACAATCTTATGTTCAATAAATCTTCATAGATGATTTAATAAATTAGAGTAACAATAAGTAAAGACTTAAGATAAGTTAAATACGATTCATAAAAGAGTCGCGTTCGAAAGCTATATACTTTTTTATCATTTAAAATTCAAGATGTTTAAATTGTTTAAAATCTTAATTATTTTGATCATCTTGATTCGAAATTTAAAATGCTCAAGAATTAAATTATTTTAATTATTTTGATCTTGTTAACAAATCTTTTCTTTTTGATTATCTTGTGAAGAACGATGCGCGACGAATAGTATCTATTAATACGCGACTCGTAACACTATTTCTTCTCTTTAAGAGTTTTTGTCTTAAAATCATTTATTCTTTTTTATTATATTAATTAAGCTAATTACTAAACAACGTCGCAATTTTGTTGTTAATCGTTGCTATAAATACGTTTTTCTCTCAATGCGTTCTTGTTAAATCTATGTCGCATTTAACGTATCTTGTTAAATAAATAAAAAATATCTCAAATGTAAGAAGTGTTATTAAAAGAATTAAAAATGCGATTTGACTCTTAACTATTAAGGAATGAATAAAGCTATTCAAAAGACTAAAAAGCTAAATGATAAAATAACAAAATTGCGTCTAAGAATTGCGCGAAAGACGAAACAAAGAAAACACTAACTTTGTCGTTTAAAAGATATAAGTAATGCGAAGTCGAAAAATATCTTGAAGATCGAGAAAAATAAGAGAGAAATATATTACGTTAATACTTTCGTAAAAGATATTAGAGCGAGTTATGCTATTGAAGAGATTTGTAAACGTCTTTAGGCAATGCAAGCAATCATTTGATAATAAAAGTTGTAGTTATAGACAATTTTATGTTCAATAAATCTTCACAAGTAATTCAATGAATCAAAGTAACAATAAGTAAAGACTTAAGATAAGTTGAACACAATTCATAAGAGAGTCGCGTTCGAAAACTATATATCTTTTCATCATTTAAGATTTAAGATGTTTAAAATGTTTAAAATTTTAATTATTTTAATTATCTTGATTTGAATTTAAGATATTTAAGAATCAAGTCATCTTAATTACTTTAATTCTATCGATAAATTTTTTCTTTTTAATTGTCTTATGAAGAGCGATGTGCGACGAATAGTACTTATTAACATGCGACTCATAACATTATCTTTTCTTTTTAAGAATTTTCGTCTCGAAATTATTTATTCTTTTTTATTATGTTAATTAAGCTAATTACTAAACAACGTCGCAATTTCGTTGCTAATCGTCGCTATAAATATGTTTTTCTCACAATGCGTTCTTGTCGAATTTGCGTCTTATTTAACGTATCTTGTCAAATAAATAGAAAATATCTTAAGTGTAAAAAGTGTTATTAAAAGAATCGAAAATGTGATTTAACTTCTAATTATCAAGAAATAAATGAAGCTATTCAAAAGATTAAAAAATTAAATGATAAAATAACAAAATTGCGTCTAAGAATTGCGCGAAAGACGAAACAAAAAAAACACTAATTTTGTCGTTTAAAAAATATAAGTGATGCGAAGTCGAAAAACATTTTAAAGATCGAAAATAACGAAGAAGAAATCAAATGTATTGAAGAGATATTCGAAGCTTTATTCGATAATATTATCGATTCTTTATTGTTTGCTTTTTTATTTTTTAATGTTTTGTTAACTCTTATGAGTAACTTTGTCGCTAACGAAATTGTCGCAATTTGTTAAAACACTTCTTTAAATTCTTGAGTAACTCTTATGTGTTTTCGAAGATAAAATATTCTTTTTATTTGATAAAATATTTTTAATTTTCTTGTTATAAAATTTTCTCAATCTTATATTGTTTTTCTTTTTATAAATAAAAATAAAATGTGTCTTATAAAGACGTAATTGAATTCGCTAATTTTAACAATAAAATATAAAATATTAGAAATACTTTCGCGTCTTTAAGTAAGTCGAGTTCGTAATTAACTAATTTCTTTGTTTTCTTAATGAGAAACGATTCGACTTTAACATGATTTAATTTCTTGCTTAATTTTCTTATTTTAAGATTTTTCATAAAAAAATATATATATATATATATATATATTTTTTTATTGAGATGTTATTTTTCGTTTTTTGTTTTAATACTTAATTAATTTCTCTTGCATTTTTAAGATGTTGTTGTGTATCTTTTTTAGTGTTGCTATTTTTTCGATAACTAATTAAGTTAATAAATGCTTTCGTTCTTTCTTAAAGAGATTAAATTCTTTATTATAATTGACGAAGAATAAAGTTATTTTAGTGATATTCGAAATCTTTGCATTTAGTGTTAATTGAATTATAAATAAAAATGATATTTAATTGCTAAAAGTATTGTTAACGTAGTGTCTTAGATATTGCTTTAGACTCTAGTTTGTTCGCTCTATTTAATCATTCGTAATCAAATAATAGACAATAAACATTTTAAGTTTTGTTTCTAACATTGATAAAAGTATTTTTAATAATTAGATGTGAAAAGTTTGTCTTTGTTGCTAATTAATTCTTTAAATATATTATAATATTGTATAAGTCGATTTAATACAATGTATTTTAATTGTTTTGTTATAAACTTCTTCTTATATACAATAATATGTAAATACTTAATAAGTTTGTTAATTATTATTAATATCGAATTATATTTGTCTTTAATTGCTAAATTTGTCGATTTAAGCAACTTAATAATAAAGTTTATTGTGACTTCATTTTATAACGACTTAAATAATTTCTAATATTGAATTTCGTCATAATTCGCATATGTATTATGTTTGTTCTACTAATAATTAAGATATCGTTTAATATATGCTTTAATAACTTGTTCTATCTAGGAAAACTAACAATGCTAGCGTAAAAGTTAAAAAATTTTAATTACTTTCGAATGCTTTTGCAATGATTTATCATAATGTTTCTTTATACATTTGTCGATTTTGTTAATAAATATTTGAAGTTTTTCTTTCTTTATTGAAAACTCTTCTTTATTGTTTCTAAATATTTGTAAAATAACATTTAGCTTAAATTTATTTGTTAATAATAATTTGTTTTTGTTAATCTTAAGTATGTTATAATTAAACGATTTTTTCGTTTTTATATAATTATTTCTTTTGCTAAATGCGTTTGCTTTATCATTATCTTTGTCTAATATATATTGTATTTTAAACTTGTATTGTTTAAGTTACTCTAATTATCGCATTTGTTTTTTGTTAAGCTATTTAATAGTAATGAAATGTAAAAGATTTTTGTAATTTATAAAAATCGTAAGTTTTAATAATTCTTCGATGTATACTTTTCATAATTTTAGAAAAACTACAATAACGAATAGTTTCTTATTGTAAATCTCGTAATTTTGTTCAATTAACGAAATTTTTTTCGAAAAATATATTATTAAGTATTATATGTTTTCATGTTTTTAATTAAAGCATGCATCGATAATTAAATTTAATGCGTCAATTTCAATTCTATTTAATAATCGTAAATTGTACATTTTTAGTATTAATTTTTTTAAGCATTTTAGCTTAAGATTCTAAAATGATTTCTCTTTTGTTAGTTTTTATCTTTATGACGTTTTCTTCTTCGTAAAGTTCGTTAATGATATCGCGCTAATTAAGTAGTTTTTGATAAATTTCTTGTTGTAGTTTATAAAATCTAAAAAGAATTAAACTTTTTTAACGTTAATAAATGATTTTCGTTCTTTAATTGTTCGTAGCTTTTCAAGATTTATGCATATTTTATGTCGTTCAACGACAAATTTAAGAAAATTAATTTTTTTTTAATAAAATTCGCATTTCTTTAATTTAAAATGTAGATTTCTTTTATTTAAATATTTCAATATTTTGAAAATATAATTTATATGTTCTTTCAAGATATTTAAGTAAATTATGATGTCGTTCAAGTATGCTATAACAAATCGATTCAAATATTGTCGTAATGCATTATTAATTATTTCTTAATACGTTGTCGAAACATTCGTAAATTCGAACGACATTATTGTGTATTTGTATAATTTATATCGTATACGAAAAGCTATTTTTTATTCTTTTTTTATTTTTATTTTAATTTAGTTGTATGCTTCTTGTAAGTCTAATTTAATAAAATACTTTATTTTGAACAATCGATTTTAAAGTTCGTTAATGTTAAATAATAAATATCGATTTTTTATCGTAATATCGTTTAGCTTTCAATAATCGACACATAAATAAAAAAATTCGTTTTTTTCAAATATAAAGAGAATCGAATATCTTGTTTATAATTTAAAAAAATTTATAAATTCTTTTTTTTTCGTTTTTTATCAAATATTCGCGAAGAATTTTTAGCTTTTTTTTGAATAAAATATATATAAATTTAAACGTGAGTTGTTTGTTTAATTCAAGTTTAATTTTATAATTTTACGATTAATGTTTAAATAAAATCTTGATCGTTTTCTTTTTTTAAAATAAATGCTTTCAATTGTTGTATATTCGTAATATATGCTTTAGCGATTTTCTCGCTATATTAAATAGTCTAAAGCTCTTAAAAGATTCGCAATTTTTTTCATTTATTTTAACTTTGTGATTTAATTAACTTGTGTCGATGTCTATCGAGTCGAATTTTATTAAATCGTTTTTTTGCGAAAATGCAAATTCGTTACTTGCGATTAAATTTCGATTTAATCTTTTATCTATTATTGAACGTTATTAATGCGTAGATTGAATGTGAATTGCGTAATTACATTATACAAATCTAAATATTTGTGTATTTTAATTAATTTCTAAATTGTCTTGCTTTAATCAAAACATTTCTAAAATAATATTAGAAATAATTATTTTCACTATATTAAAAATTAGTTTTTCGTAATGTTGCTAAATAGCTATCGATAATAATTTCGTTTCTTTGTTTACTTTTTCATTTTTTGCGAATAATGAATTTTTATTTACAATTACTAGATTGTAAACGTGAAACTTCTTTTAAATAAAATACTTTTTTCTCTCTACAAGAGCTCTAGCTATAAAATTATTTATCGCATTAAAATCGATCATTGTTGTGAGTTAACAATCATTAATTTTAATTAGTGTGATAAAACATCGTGCGTGTGTTGTTAAGTTTAGTTGCTATTGTTAAACTAATATATTACATTTCTTTAATATATTTTTTATTAAGAAATTTGAACTTTTTTTTGCTTCTATGTTGTAACTTTTGCTTTAGATGCCTATTTGCGCTAAGCTTTCTTTTGTTGCTAAATTATTAATTTTGACTTTTTAAAAAATTAATTAATTTCGTTCTTTTCTTTTAGATAAATTTAATATAAGTCGTCGTAGCAAGTTGTTCAATTAAGGTCTACGTATATTATAAAATTCAATTGTTTCATTGTAATGTCAAGTATGTTCTTCTTCATAATAGCATTATTTTTTAGCTTTTTCTCGCATTCGTTTACGATCTTCGATGAGCTAATTAAAGTCTTAAAATGATTCGTAATGTCTTTTATGCATTCGTGAAAATTCTTCTAGTTATACTCTTCGTTTAAGTCGATAATTAGATTATAAAATTTAATAATTTTCTAAAATACTTAATTGACTTCTTGCGTAAATGCGAATGCCTTATCTAATAATGCTTTATCTAGAACTTTTTGTAATTAATTTAAATTCTTTATCAAATAATAATTGTCGTTTAATTTAATTTTAAGAGTGTTCGTCTTTGTGTTAATTTGCTTTCTAATGTCGTTCTAACTATTAAATTTTTTTTTTGACATAACATTGATTTGTCGACGATTTATTAAGTTTCGTGATCGATAATCTCTTGCAAAGTGATTTAATTTGTCACATAAATAATACGTTTTTTAGAATTTATTATTTTGCTTTTCTTTAGAATTCTTTTTTTTGCGTTTTTAAATAAAATTCAATTTTATAAATGTAGACTTACGATAGTTTAAATTATTGTATCTCTAACTAGAACAAAATTCTTTTTAATGATATTTAATCGTTAATTTAAAGAAGATTCTTGCTCTTTCGTAAAATTAATTGTATCGTTTTTTCATAACTCTTTTATATAATTTATTGTCAAAATCGATAATTACTTCGATAAGATTAAACATATCGCTAATAAATTTGTTATCGCGCATAATTTCGTTCTTAAGATTGTTTTTAAGATTTCGTCAAAACATTGTTATAAATGCGACATTATTTCATTTGATAAAATTAATATACTTTTAAAATCTTGTTGCGTAATCTATTACAAAAGTTCGTTAAATTAAGTGCTAAATTACTCTTTTTGCGATTTGTTTTTTGTTAAATGTTTCAAAAATTCTTCGAAGTTCTCTTTTAAAATTATCGAAATTCGTAAACATCGCACGAGAATTTTCATCATAATTTTTCAAATATTTGCGTAAGTTTAATTTGAATTAATGCTAAACTCTTTCTTTAAAAAATGTTAATGCGAAGATTGTCTTTTTGTTCGCTAAAACAAGAGAAAAGATAAAATAAATATTTACTTGCATAAGCTAGTTCTCTAAATTAATACAATCTTTATAATAAACGTCAAGTTTATTAATTCTTATTTTGTCGTTTTTATTAATAAAGAATCGACGTAATGTTATTAAGCTATTGTTCGAAATAAAGACGCGTTAATTTAATACAAACATTCTTAGAATGTTCAAAGTGTTACGCTAGTACTTTCGTAAAAAATATTAAAAAAAATTATGTTATTAAAGAGATTTGTAGACGTTTTTAGACAATGTAAGCAATCACTTAATAACAAGAATTGCAACTATAACCAATCTTATATTTAATAAATTTTCATAAATAATTTAATGAATCAAAGTAACAATAAATAAAGACTTAAGATAAGTTGAATACAATTTATAAAAGAGTTGCGTTCAAAAATTATATATTTTTTTATCATTTAAGATTTAAGATATTTAAGATGTTTAAAATTTTAATTGTCTTAATTATCTTAATTTAAATTCAAGATATTCAAGAATTAAGTTATCTTAATTATTTTAATTTGATTAACAAATCTTTTTTTCTTAATTGTCTTGTGAAGAACAATGTGCGACGAATAATATTTATTAGCATGCGACTCGTAACATTTGCTAGCACTCTTGACGTTCTTATAATAGACAAGAACGCTAGCAAACTTTCTTTTGTTCAAGAGAACGATCTTATCTTTCGCGTTAATCATTACACTATTGAAGCTTATATCTATTAATTTCGTCGATTGTGCATTTCTTTTGCGATTATTAAGGATATATTTAATTTAGTACATAATAATAAAAATGAATATCTTGATTTCGCAAGATGCTATGAGCGCATATTGATTTTCTAATATGTTAAAGAATTGTTGCGATATCTTTGCGATTATCTAAAACATTGTTTGAATTACTAAATATATTAGATTTGACGTCATCGTCTTTACGAATTCTTGCAATTTGTTTTTACGTCTTTGATGCTCTTTTACATTCTAACAATCGATTTCATTTTTGTCTTATCGCTTATCGCGTTCGAGTACAATATTGTTATGTTCGTCATTTGTAAATTTATCAAACGCGTTACTCTTATCGAAGAAAAGATCACATAAAGTGTCTAGCAATGAAGTTTCGCGTTTTTGAATCGATTAAACATTGTTAATTGAGAAATTCTCAAAGCAATAATCTTCGATCGAAATCGAAAATTTCTCTCAAATATGTGAAAGAAAATCTTCGAACATCTAGAAATTCGATTGCTTTACTTCATAGCATATCATTTTTAAACAAATAATTAAAATGAGCGAATTAATTAAATTGTTAAAATCGTCTTAAGATTTCATATAATTAATTTGAAAAATTTAGTCGATTAATTTAACGTTTTGTCGCGAATTCAAAGAGAACTTAACAATTTAATATTCGCTACTATTAATTATTTCTTGAATAAAATTGCATATAACTTTATCTTCTTACAAGCAACGAATCTTTTGAAGACTTTCTTAATCGACTCGAAGTCTTAGACTTATCGTATTATTGTAATTGACGCTATTGTCTTCGCGCAAATGATTGCTAAGGCTACATATAATCGAAAGCATCAAACGATTTTTCTCAAAATTAAAAATTACGTTCTATTACGATTGCATCACGAATACAGCATTCTTTCTATTAAGCGTATTGATCGCAAACTTAATTAACAATATGTTGACTTATTTCGCGTTTTCGAAAGAATTAAAACTTTGACATACAAATTAAATATTTTATCTTATTGACGCATTCACTTAGTGTTCACTATTGCTCAATTGAAATTATGCACGTCTTCGAACTCTAATTTATATCATCGAAAACGCTCTAATTATTTCGATTTCGTTTACGTGAAAAACGATATTGCGAAGATGAAATCTTACGAAGTCAAGATTATTATCAATAAACGCGAGATCGTTAATCGTAAATACGAATATCTCGTTCGTTAAAAAAAAATTAAAATATGATGTTTAACGAAGTCTTTTAGAGCTCGAAAACGTCGACGATTTAGTGCAAAAATACGAGATTAATCTTTGATAAATCGTTTATCTTTCTAGTCGTTTGCAAAAGTCTTTTCACTTACTTCTTTCTTCTATTAGAACATTCTTTTCTTTTATTAGAACACTCGTTTTTGTTATTGAAATAGAGTTGTCTATATCTTTCGATCGAAATTTTGCAATAATTAAATCTTCAAATACGATCGTTTCGCCAAAGGCTTCGACGATCGTCAATTCTTTTATCACGACATTCTTGAACGTCATTAAGCGAGTCGTTTTGCGAAAGGCTTTCACGAACGACATTTCTTCTCTTCGTCGCTTCTCGCGTTTCGACAAACGCGTCTTCTAATACAATAATAAATCACTATAACACTATGACTTTATAACACTATAACATTAAGAGTAGTGCCTTGCTTTTCTTTTAGCGACAAATTGTTATAATATTCCTAGCATAATATAATATTCCTAGTTAATAGTTATTGTTAAATGATGTTTACTTGCTTGCGAAAGCCTTTTGCAAATAGACAATTACGCTAGTGATATATATAGTTATCTTTCATAGCTTTAATGCAACTTAGTCTCTTACATTCATAACAATGCTAAGATGATCTAAGTGACTCGAGACCAATCTCGAAGACGTTCGAGAAACGACAAGAAGCTTGCATTTGAAAAGTCAAAAAAAACTTAACAAAAAGTATAATTTTGATGTTCGAAATGCGTACGAACTCTTGTAGCACTTCGATTAAATCTTCGTTTGTTACTCGCTCACATCATAGTAATTTGTATGACAAAATCGAACGATTCGTGAGATTTCTACGCGAGAATGATGTGTAAATAGAAGCATCTTCTATAGTTGCGCAATTAATTGCGCGTAATTAACTACGCGTGATTGATTGCGCATAATTGATTGCGTGTGATAGATAGTGCTCGCAAATTGCGTTCGACGAATCTTGACAACGTGCGAATAGTGCTTTTGACATTGCACGAATGATGTGTGTCTTGATTTATTTCTTAAATTTTGACTCTATTGACTCAAGATTAATCGAACTTGCTAATGTAGCTTTAGGGCTAAGATATCAACACAACGATCTTGAGAGTTCTAGATCGCTAATAGAATTTCTAGAGAGTTATTTCAAATTGTCGATGTACAACAAAGAACAAGAAAAAGCTTGTAACTTTTATAAATAATTAAAAAAAAAAGCTCAAAATCTCTATAAACAATCAAAAAGAAAAATTCGATATCTATTATAAAACAAGATTTTATTAAGACAAAATCGAAAAAATAATTAAGACAACAAGCTTTAACAATCGAATAATAGTATAAATTATATTTAACATTCTTGTAATAAAGAAAGTTGCTTATTTTATTATTAGACTTTATTATATAAAGCAAATAATTGTTTTTAATTATATTAACAAATTAAAATAAATCGAATATTGCAAGTTATTTAAATGCAAGCTTATTAAAATTGTTAAAAGAAATGCATCGCAAAATATATAACTAGTAAAAACAACAATTAAATTCGATTGCTAATAGATATAATATATAAACTAATAACTTAAAATAAAGTAATAAGTAAAAGATAATTTTTCGTGCAACAATACGCAATTAAGAAAGATATATTATTTCTTAACTTAAATTGCGTGTCAAAATAGATTAATTTAATATTATTAGATTTTTAGAATAATTGCGATGTAAATTATAAATCAATAAATTATTATAACGTATCTTAGAAAACTACAAAAAAAAACTATATAAAGTATTTTAAACTATTAATAACAAACAAATTACAATCTATTAAGACTTAATATCTTATATAAAATACTTTAGACGTCTTATGTCTTTGCGTTAAAGATTTCTTTATTTATAATTTTAAATATGTTTTCAACAATATCTTATTAATTAGTTCGAAGAATTTATTAACTTTTTAATAAAACAAATTCTTTTAATAATATAACAAGAAATATTATCTTATATTGCGCATAAACAATTGAATTTAATATTGCGAGATTAAGTTCTTAAGAAAAAAGCAATTAATAAGCAAGTATCTTTATTAAATATTGCTTACTTTAGACAAAAGATTAAATAAAGATAACAATCGATTCTTTGTAATCAAAACAACTATGTTTATCAAAAACTACTTAAGAAAAACAACAAAAATAAGTATTAAATACAAACAAATAAACAAAGAAAACAAAAAAGACAATAAAGACAAAAATTCGATAAAGTATATTTTGTTAATTACAAAAAGAGACGTTATCTTGCGATGCATATTTTAAGATAAGTTTTATTTAAAGCAAAGTTTTAAGTCTTTTACAATTAAGATCTTTTAAAGATAAATAATTATAACAAACTTTTAACTCTTTTGCAAGTTTAAAATTACAATAATATACATTAAAGAATAAATAATAATACAAAGAACGTTAAAGAGCAAATGCAAACGCTTTCGATTAAACAACAAAGAATTTTCAAAAAAAATAAATCAAATTATAAAAAAATAAACGATAGCGCTTAAATTAAAACTTCGAGTTAATTAAAGTAATATATCGATTGCTTTAAGCTAATTAAAGAGTTTAACAATTTATTTTTAAGATACTTAACAATCGAAGCAATTCAAAGCATTAGATATTAAGTTTAAGATATTATAAAAAAAGAAATCGAATATAACAATGCAAGCAATCCAAAAAATTGCAATTATTACGTTAATAGCTATTTAATTATATATAATATAGCAGTTAATAGATTGATCGTCGGGTCGGGAATCGGTATCAACTTTCTAACCTGGCCCAAATACTCGATATCAACTTTTTGACCTGGCCCAAATACTCGATACCAACATCGTGACCTAGCTTGGAATCGATCTAGGTCAACGATTTTTTGACTCGACTTAATCGACTCGCCAAGCAATCGAAAATGACGTCAAAATGCCAAGATTTTCTATTTTTAAAAAAATTCGCATTATTTGAATTACTAAAAATAGTTTAAAAATAATAACGCACAAATAACGTACAAATGC
>JAABUQ010000155.1_pt1 | contig 145756 bp, 92 predicted proteins | sample 5560001 | NCBI WGS metagenome assembly JAABUQ01 (sample SAMN10711888, study PRJNA513371) | rock metagenome | isolation source: Antarctica rocks | place: Antarctica: Victoria Land, Finger Mt nord | collected 2015-12-18
GGAGAGGGGGTGGGATAGGGAGGGATGGAGTTGGGGGTTACTGGGGGATTTGGGGAAAGAGGATTGCTAATGTGTTTGGGGGGGATTTAGTTGCCGGATGATGTGATTCAGCATATTGAGGATGCGGGGGGGAGGTACTTTCCGTGAGTCGTTGGGGTTTGGATGAGGTGATGGGGAGGATGTGCTGACGACGGGGGTAGGAGAGATGGGACTGTTCAGGATGATGATGCGTAGGGTTGGGGTATTTGGGAAGGGTCAGGGGGTTTCCACAGTTCGACGACATACTTGCAGAGTCGGGGTTTTGATGGCGTTGAATGGTAAGAAGCGGATACCCTGTTGGTTCCTCGATTTGAGGCAACGCGACTGCGTGCAGAGTAACTGCTTTTGTAAGCCATGGTATAGTGGTCACTGAATGTAGCATGCGATCAGAGGAAGTACGTCTTTGTTTGTTGACCACATCTTCTCTGGTATCCGAGCCTCAATGGCAGGTATCCAGCTACCGGCCATTTGTTGGCGTTAGGAATTCTGTGCTATAATTACAGACAGAGCGGACTTTCAGAACGAAATTGACATAGGAAACATTTCCATGGCCTTCTGAGCGATTGAGCTTGATTATGATGTGTTTAGCGCGAATGGTGTCCGGAACTCCTAGTCTGTATACCGGAAAAAAGTTATTAGAGCTGTCTTCGTCGAAATTAGGTACTTGCTATGATCATGTGCAAGCAATCCGGGATTAGGCGTCAAAGCAGGAACGGAAGGCAGAACGATGGTCGTTGTGTTGTACATGATTCGTAAGGAATCGTAAGGAAATGGCTCATGGGTACGTGATACTGCGTAGGTGTGTCGTGGACGCTTCGAAATGCTGGACTGCTACCGCCTCGTAGATACCGTACGTACGTGCCTCGTATCGTGATTTTCGTATGTAGAAATCGAAGACTTTATATCCGCCCAATGCGCTGTATGCCTAGACTGCTGAATGCTGTTGGTAAGGAGTTTGGTAGGCTTCTGCCTCGGGATGTGGTGATGGTTGTAAAGGCTGCTCTGACTGAGGGGATGGTTGCACTGGCTGCTCTGACAGCGGTGATGGTTGTAATTGCTGCTCAATTGGATGTTGTGGCTGGGCAGAAGCGCCGCCTTCTATCGTACCTGGCCCTCCTGGTTCTGCATGCTCACGCAAACCAGCTAGTAAATTTGCTTCCGGAAGTCCGTGTGTGATGTTCTCCTCCTCTGGCACCCTTGAACCAGGCTGTATCTGACTCGGCCCACCCGCAGCACTCGCAGCATTCGCAAAGGCCTCGAGACTCTCTCTGGGTTCTTTCGGGGCTTTTGGTTTTCGAGCACGCTTCTTCGACGACGAGCCGGCTGGCGTATCCTCTGCAGAAAAGCCCCCGAGCGCTGCTGATTCACCCTCCTCACCCGGGGGGAAGGCCATGGCTGTAGTTGCGGAGCGTTCCAAGCTTGGTTTTGCTTTGGGCTTTTTGGGCCTCGGAATGTACACTTCTCCGCGCTCTGCGGCTTCAGCTCTCCGCAACTCCGACTCTGCCTTGCTGGGCCTTCCGCGCTTCTTCCCAAGCTTGGATCCGGGGCTCTGAGCTATGAATGGTTGCGCAAGCGGTGTACCCGGATCGTTGACCGTTGCGAAACTAGAGAATCCTCCTGCAGCTGCGTGCGCCGGTGTTGACGGAGCGACACCCTGAGCACGCTTCTTAAGAGTCGCTGGCGCTGAGCTGGATTCATCTGGTCGAGTTGTAGCGGCATAAGCCCTTGGGTTCCGCAGGAGAAGTCGATCAAAAGCTCTCTGACAAGATGAAACAGAGCGGCCTGAGTACCAATACTGTTAGCCTGTGAAGCAAAAAGCACCTCTAGCATCTCGCTGTCCACCACCATTGCCTGATCGCCGGATTGCCTGTATGTCGTAGTGTTCTGGGTCAGGGGGGCGCACCATTTGGCAAGGCTATCTCGTTCCATTGCGGCTGGATGCCTAGTTGTCGAATACACTCGAGCAGGTAGATCGGGGGCACAGCACGGTCCTTAAGGATTTCCGCAAGGAAATAGCGCTATGTACAACCAATAGTCAGCATTCGCAGAAACCTCGTCCATTTTGTACAATTTGCGAAAGAGTGCTCAAGCCCCCAAGACTCATACGAGTTGTGAAGCCAGGGGTCGGCGTACCTCTTCGCGGTCGTCAAAAGGCTGCTCAGAAGTAGCCATCAATTGGAAAGGAGCATATAATCTGTTCAGGCTTGACTATGCAATGACTGTTGGAACGAGGTAGCCGCATCAGACCAACCAATGTCTAGGGCTACCGGCACCTCGACGGAAAGACAACCTAGGGTCCTGAGACGGCAAGGACGCGCAGGATGCAGGTTTGGAAGAAATGTGATTATTAATAAACGATTCTAGGAGGAAGGAAAATGTGAAGAAAGGGTGAAGGCGGATTTGAATGGGGATTGCAAAGAGCGTGTCGAGGCACCAAACGAAGGACGAATAGACGGATCAAGACGGCATTATAAAGGGAGGAAAGATGATATGCGCGAAAGGAGAATTAAGTGTAGGAGACGGAAGTAGACGCGGTGGTGGAAGAGACGCTGCACTGACTTTATGCAGGCATGCAAGTCTGCAGATGGTGCGGAGCCGTTGAATCTTCAGTCGACACTCATTTAACGTCCTTTGGCTCTCGACATTCGCCTGCCGACACCCACTTCTCACCACCTTCACCCCCATACAGCAGTGATCCTCAGAAAGCATTCCTTGCATGGGACATTCAGCTGAGAACACTGCAGCTTGAAGGGGGCAAGTCTCCATGGTCCAAGGAACCATGATTTTCGCACTTTGATATTCAGCTCAGCCCCCCGGCCGTCCATTGGCCATCGGACACGGGCGCTCTGTCGAATCAGAGGCCAGATGTCCGTCTTGGAAGCGTGGCAGTGTGCATCTGCTTCACAACTCGGCGTCCCGGTACTTCGATTGTATCGCATATGGGTAGAGTAGGGTCCATCAACACTGTCAATACTTCCAGGCTGCCGCGCTGCATGCAAAGACGGACGACAATCAGCACGAATGCGAATGCGACAGGAACCTGTCTTCGAGGCCAGACTATATATACTGCCTCCTGCTACTTCACCGTCTTCCCTGCGACCACTCAAAGCAAGACACATCACCGACCCCGTGCGACTTCTGTCGAGTCCTTCGCTTAGGTTGTGGCCTATTGCGGACTGACAATAATGACTCGACATGATTGCTCAGATGATCGCCCTATTGATGCAGATCTACGAAGACGATCAAGTGCTCTACAGTTGTGCGACCAGCGTCTTCGTGGACGACGGGAATGGTGGGCTCGGTCACTTAAGGATGGAGTTTTTCCATCCATCGATTGGGAAGACCCTTGGTTGATCAGGCACGCCGAGGTATGTTTGCGTGCAATCGATGGTTTCGAGCTTCACTGTGTGCTCCGCTGTGGCACCGACGGCATGGTTGGAGCACCAGCGGTATCTAAGCTCTTCTGTCTACAGCGTCTTCTGCCTTTGTACAGCAAGCCCGTTCCTGCTTGACTGCTTCTCACATTGTTCTTGCGGTTGTAAATTACGGTAGAGATAGTGAAATCATTCCAGAGCCTTGGAGGCTCGGCGGTAAATACCGTCCGGAGCAAGTCCTCTGTTCACACTTTACACAATTCATGCTCAACAACGAAGCTTCAGCGGCACCACTGCTTCCACACAACACTCTGATATCTTCATCACTGCACATTGAAGCTGCCCTCCCGCCAGGTTGGTGAAATATTACTCATGATCGCGACCGGTCAGCGCTCCTGCCCTCCGACCTTCCTCCCAGCATCTGCACTCCATTGACTCAAGCTTCATGATACTTTCCACTCCCTCGCCGGACCAGCACTCTCGGACCGGGCGTATAGCTCCTCACTCAAACCCTCAAGACCTAACCAATTGCCTTTGCCACGATATTACGTGCTCATATTTCACGACTTCTCGAATGTCATTGATACAATACAGTAAGACACAAGAGATGGACACTGCGTAGAGACCGAAGTACTTCGAGGAGGCCAGTCTCCCTACATGCAAAAATAAGCTATATGTCTTGCAAGGGACACATCGATCGCTAAATTCATTTTCCGTGTTAATCCCCCCGAGCCCACACCTCCGCCGGGGGCCTACCACCCACAGCCATGCCCACTGGCAGAGATCGCTCGACTAGGCTCAAGGCTTTGGAGGATGACGTTGAAGAGCTGGACTTGAAGAACGGCCACATATCAGAGACGAATAGAAATAGTGGTAGACGGTTTAGTGGCACCACGGAGGAAGCTACGATCAAAGCCAACTCACCCCGGAGTATGTCCTCGAAGTCAGCCCAGCGCTCACCGGCTGGGCTGCCAAAGACTTCACAATCACCAATAGCTTCAGAAATGTCTAGATCTGAGCATGAGGAAGTCGTCGGTGGTGAGATCACAGTAAAATTAGAACCGGGGCAGCCACCCAAGCTTGCACGAAGCTCGTCACAAAAGATCTGGACAAAGCCATCACAACTTTTCGATGACTATCCTAGCAGAACTGAAGAGGCTCAGAGCAAGTTCGATGTCATACCAGCGTGTATTTATGGCTCTAAGTATATGGGCTCCACTGAGCATGGCATGGATTGTGACTGCAACGAGGAGTGGGGTAAGCTTGCATATATCCTCATTCTACTATATACATGTTCCCTTGCTCACAAACGATGCAGACAGCTCTACGAAAACCAACGCAGCATGCGGCGAGGACTCGGATTGCATCAATCGTGCGACAAAGATCGAGTGTACTGGGGATTGCGGGTGCGGCCCCGAGTGCCAAAACCAACGCTTCCAGCAACGCCAGTATGCCAATGTCACAGTCATCCAGACAGAAAAGAAAGGATACGGCTTACGTGCAGATACTAACCTGAGACCTCACGACTTCATTTTTGAATATATTGGAGAAGTCATCAACGAAGCCAACTTTCGCAGGCGCACCATCCAGTACAACGATGAGGGAATCAAGCACTTCTACTTCATGTCCCTTACGAAGAATGAGTTCGTTGATGCTACCAAAAAAGGTAATCTGGGTCGCTTTTGCAATCACTCATGCAACCCCAACTGCTATGTTGACAAATGGGTGGTGGGCGACAAACTGCGGATGGGCATCTTTGCCGAGCGCAACATCAAGGCAGGCGAGGAGCTGGTTTTCAACTACAACGTCGACAGATATGGTGCTGATCCACAACCATGCTACTGTGGGGAGCCCAATTGCACAGGATACATTGGTGGTAAGACCCAGACTGAGCGGGCCACCCAGCTCTCTCTTGTTACGATTGAGGCCCTGGGCATTGACGATGGAAACGGCTGGGATACGGCGGTCGCCAAGAGGCCGCGGAAGAAGAAAGCCGGCGAAGACGATGAAGAGTACGTCAACAATGTCCAGCCAAAATCGTTGGATGTGGATGGTGTCACCAAGGTCATGGCCACCTTGATGCAATGCAAAGAAAAATGGATAGCAGTCAAGGTACTCGGCCGCATACAACGATGCGACGACGAGAAAGTGCGCAATCGTGTCGTCCGAATGCACGGCTATAGGATCTTGAGTTCCACTCTTTCTCTGTGGAAAGATGACTTCAATGTCGCACAACAGGTTCTGGATATCATCGAGAAGCTCCCACGCCTTACGCGGAACAAGATAAGTGATTCCGGGATAGAAAGCACGGTTGAGAGTTTGAAAGATTGCGGAAATGGGCGAATAAAAATGCAGGTCGCGGCCCTATTGGAAGAATGGAGCACGCTCGAGGTAGCATATCGAATACCTCGTAAGAAGAGAGAGATGAACGACACCGCCACCCCTGAGAAACTTGATCGATATTCTCGCCGCGATTCGGCGCCTAGAGAGCGAAGAGGTCGCTCTAGGTCACGTTCAAAATCTTGGACTCGCTCTCGTTCACGCTCAATCGATGCTCCTCGGGGCCCTGCGGCTCCCAGTGGTCCGCGTAGTGGTTTTCCTCAGCGAAATCCTGGTTTCTTCGGTGGACCAAGACCGCCACCACGACCTCGACCTTTCCTGCCGCCTTTGCCGGCTGGCTGGCACTCTGCTTTATCCAATGGCACTCCTTACTATTATACGGCTACTGGCGAGACGACATGGACGAGACCTACAATGGCAGCCGCCCCACCTCCACCTCCTCCAAAACCGACGTCTGCCAACCCAGCATTAGACGCCATCATAAAGGAGATAGAGGAGTCTAAGGAGAGGGAGAGGAAAGAAAAGGCTTCTGCTTCTGCGACTCCTCAAGCCCCTACAGGCGAGCCGAGCAGCGAGAGAAGGAAGGAGGGCAAGGACAAATGGCGATCATACAGCGAGGAAAAACAGAAGAAGCTCTACGAGAACACAGTACGTCCCACGAAACTTGTTTACTCCCCAACCACTAATCAGGATGCAGCTGTTTCCTCACATCAAGTATGTCGTCGACAAATACAAGCATAAGCTGCCAAGGGACGATCTGAAGAAATTTGCAAAGCAGGTATGTCGTTGATATGATCTTGATCGACTTCACCAAGCTAATCTTCTACGCGTATGCAAGGTGGCTAAGAAACTTGTGGAATCGGACTACAAAAACCACCGTGTCCAAGACCCCTCTCGAATTACCTCCAAACAGGAAAGTCAGGTCAAGAAATACGTCAAAGACTTCTTTGACAAAGTAGTGGCCCAGAAAAGAGCTCATGATAAGAAGAGAGAAGAGCGCCGGGCTGAGCGGGAGAAGGAAGAGGGCAAAGTAGCAGAATCTCTGACATTGGCAACAGCAACGGAGGAGAAAAATGAAGATCTGAGCGATGGAGAGCCGGGCATGGATCTTTCGGATGACCAAGGTGGTGACAAGTCGAAGCAAGACTCTGCAACTCCAATCACACCGGCGGACTCACTGATGAATGGTAATGGAGGGCTTAAAAGAAAGAGAGATCCCGAGAGGGGCGATCATAGTCTAGAGGCCGCAGAAGAAGGAGCTACACCCACCAAGCGTCCAAGGTCAGAGACTCCTCCTCCGCCACCGCCGCCACCACCACCCCCCGCGGCTGATATGCATGTTGGCGCACACGATATCTCAGAGCAAGCCACCTCGGACTCGACGATGGATGTTGACGCATTTGGCGGCCATGATTTGACGAATAGGGCCAACGGCTGCGGCCCTCCTTACGACCAAGATTCCATGTCTGAATCTCCTACGACCCAAAACGACCCGCCATCTCGTCCATCGCTCGTTGACGGCGTCCAAATGGAAGCTCTTGAAGTAACGGCGAGTGATACGGGAGATCTGACGCTTGACTCACCCGACAGTAATCCATTGAATCAAGGGTTGGCGCTTGAGAGCGAGCGAGATGGAGGCTTTGCGTCGAAGCATTTTCAAGGTGTTCAAGGAATTAAGGTGCATCAAGGGAGCTGAGATACCCCAAACATGGTCTATGTATCTATGATCTCCAGCATGCTAGGGTTTGGAAAAGGCGTTGGCCCGACGTGTGCCCAAGTAGTCCGGGCACGGGCCGCAGAGATCTACTTGCTTGTGGGTCCTTGCATTTGGAGGAGTGAATATCAATTCTGAGGACGACATGAAAGTAGAGACTGTAATTGACTCCTTAGAGACTAGAGTACTACTCGGGTAGCGTCTTATTAAGCCTCCTCAACGGTCGTGGCGTTAGAGAAAGCAGTATGACGTCGGCTTGGCATGGTTTTCCGCCGCCCCTCATTTGCTTGCCGGGTGCACCAGCTTCTCTTCGCCCATTGGCATTCTTCGTCTCAACGTCCTACGCCCTCGTCGTTTTGCAGGGAATCTTCCTGCCCCTCTCGACACTTCAGCAGTCAACAGGTTGTGAACGTCCACTCCGGAAGCACCGAGGATCGACCCCGCATCCACTCTCTGCTCCCATACGAACCCCGCAGACTGGTAGCCCTCCTAGGGGCATAACATAGGAAGATACCTACAATCATGGCCTTGATTTTCCGCAATGCCTTTCGGCTTCGCCCCCTCACCTGCCTCAGCGGCTCTCGGTCTCTCGCCGTCCGCCAAGTCACGACGACCGCAAGACCCGCGGCCAATGTCGCAGCAGCGATGAAGCCACAGGCAAACAGTGCTGATGAAGCCTTCTTTCCCAGCGAGCCGTCGGGGCCACGACTCAGAACATCCATACCAGGCCCCGAAAGCAAGAAGGCAATCGAGCATCTGGACAAGACGTTCGACATCCGAAGCCTGAACATGATGGCCAATTACCAAAACAGCTTCGGCAATTACATTGCAGACCCCGATGGAAACGTACTCCTTGATGTCTACGCTCAGATTGCTTCAATACCAGTCGGGTACAGCAACCCTTCGCTGCTGGCAGCAGCGACATCTCCGGAAATGGCTAGTGCCATGATCAATCGGCCTGCCTTGGGCAACTTCCCTCAACATGACTGGGCCAACATTCTCGAGACTGGTATACTGAAAGTTGCCCCCAAAGGTCTTGACCAAGTCTTCACGGCTATGGCTGGCTCTGACGCCAACGAAACCGCCTATAAAGCTGCCTTTATGTGGAAGCGTCGACAAGAGCGCGGTGGGCCTCAGGTCGAATTCACCGCCGAGGAAATTGATTCAGCAATGCGCAACCAGGCTCCTGGTTCGCCTCACATGTCAATTCTATCCTTCAAATCCGCCTTCCACGGCCGTCTCTTCGCCTCCCTTTCTACTACCCGCAGCAAGCCCATCCACAAGCTGGACATCCCTGCCTTCGATTGGCCACAGGCATCATTCCCACACATCAAATACCCTCTCTCCGAACACGCGAAAGAGAACTCCGAAGAAGAAGCTCGATGCCTCGCAGAAACGGAAGAGTTGATCAAGACCTTCCACAACCCTGTTGCCGCCGTCGTCGTAGAGCCCATCCAATCCGAAGGCGGCGACAATCACGCCTCCCCTGCCTTCTTCCGCGTTCTCCGCGAGATCACAAAACGCAATAACGTCATGCTCATCGTCGACGAAGTGCAAACCGGCGTCGGCGCCACCGGCAAATTCTGGGCCCACGAGCACTGGGATCTGGCCGAACCGCCCGACATGGTGACGTTCAGCAAGAAAGCCCAAACTGCAGGCTATTACTTCGGCAACGAGGACCTGCGCCCCAACAAGCCCTACCGCCAGTTCAACACCTGGATGGGCGACCCCGCCCGCGCGATCCTGTTCGGGGCTATCATTAAAGAGATTGAGCGCCTGAATCTGGTCGAAAGTACGGCGAGGACTGGAGAGTACCTGTATGATGGGCTGGAGAGGCTGGCGCAGCAGTATCCGGATCAAATAATGAACCTGAGAGGGAAGGGACAAGGAACGTTCCTGGCGTTTGATAGTCCGAAGAGGGATGAGTTCTTGAAGAAGGCCAAAGGGGAGGGGATCTTGATTGGTGGGAGTGGGCAGAGTGCGGTGAGGCTGAGGCCGATGCTGATTTTCCAGAAGCATCATGGTGAGTCTAAGCTCTACGATCTAATGGTCACGGCATGCTAATGGTTGATTCCGCAGCCGATATCTTGCTCGAGGCTACAGAGAAGGTGGTTCAGTCGTTGTAAGATATGACGGGATTGGCGGGGATGTTGCTAGCGATTGTTTTCCGAGCGAGCAATGATGTGATGATTTCGAGACGGGCGATCGGTTCTTCGGCCAAATTCTTAAAAGCTGAACAGGTCATTTGGTATGAGGCGCGGGAGCCCGTCATCCTGCTCGGTGCGAGTAAACGAGATTGCCTTGTGTCTCTACCTTAAAAAACGTGCTTCCACTAAGTGTGAAAGAGCACGTGTCTGGGCATTAGATAAGAAAATTCCATTGTACATATTTGAGCGCCATCTCGCAATGCCTCCAGACCACCGGATCGTGAAACATGCAACCCGCTAAATCGCAGAACCATGACCTCAAAACCCCAACCTCGATAATCCCCAACGCTGTACTCAGCCACCTTTCCTCCCTCCTTTAAATCCCCTGCACCTTCCTATACGCCGGCGGCCTCAGCGTCCTCCGCAACAGCTTCGCACTATAGACCGGCACCAAGCTGATCGCGCAAATCGCCAGCACCCTCCACACAAACCCCCAACTCCACACATACGCCAAGTCAAAATAAACCCCCAGGAACGGCACGGAGCCGATATACACAGCCATCGTGGCCGCGAGGCTGGCGACCATGATCCAATGCCAGGTGACGACCTCGCAGGCGACCATGATGAGCTCGTTGATGACGAGCACGGTGTAGGAGATGGAGACCATGCGGTTGGAATCGACGGAGCGGGCGAGGATCTGGGAGAGGCCTTGGATGACGACGCCCTGGTAGAGGGAGATGAGGACCCAGACGAAGAAGGTGCGGTAGCTGAGCGACGTGCCGGGCGTGAGCTCCTTGTAGAGTTCCGGGTAGAGGTTCGCGAGCCCTTCGTCGACGTCTTTGTCCAGGACGAGGCTGAACACGGGCGCCATGGTGTACACGGTGGCGTAGCCGACGAGCAGCCAGTCGCGGTACAGCGCGTGCGGCTCGAAGTGCGTGGCGATGCTGTAGACGGTCTGGCAGACGCTGATGACGAGGCCGCGGTGCATGACGAACTGGGCGAGCTTCGCGGACCGCTTGTAGCTGTTGCGGCCGTGCCAGACCAGGAGCTTCGTCAGGTGGTGGAAGGAGGTGATGCTGAAGTCGGCGGCGAGGGAGGCTTGGCGGCCTTCCTTGCCGACGATGCCGACGCCAATGTCGGCGGCTTGGATCATGGAGACGTCGTTGCCGCCGTCGCCGATGCAGGCGACGCGTTTTTGGGTGTATGCGCGGATGAGGGTTGCGATGTCGGCTTTTTGTGTGGGGGAGCAGCGGCAGGCGATGACGGCGGGGAGTTGGACGGCGAGGGAGATGAAGGCGTCGCGGTGGTGGGCCAGGAAGTGAGAGAGGGAGGTGCCGTCAATGAGGAGGGCGGTGGAGGAGGGTTTGGATGTGAGGAGAGAGAGGGCGTCGAGGGCGGCGGTGGGGTTGCGTGAGGGGGAAAGATTGATAATGGTGTGGATGTGTTGGGTGCGGGAGACGAGTCTGGCGGAGATGGCGACGCAGCGGGCGGTTTCGACTTTGTCGCCGGTGAGCATCCAGATCTTGATGCCAGCGTTGCGGAGGAGCTCGAGAGAGGGTTTGACGTCTTTTTGGAGTTTGTCTTCGACGCCGGTGACACCTAGGAGTTCGAGATTGTGTTCTAAATGCTGCTTGACAACGCGTGCCATGTTGGTGTCTCGCTCGTTCAGCGACATTGAGGCTTGCTTATAGCGGGTTGAGAAGTCGCGGTACTGATCTGCAGATAGCTTTCTCCGACCCACCACAAGCGTTCGTAATCCTTCTCGGGCCATGTTGGCTGTTTCTTCGTCCAGCCAGTCATTAGCAGCGACGATGGAGGCCATCACCGTGTCTGCGCCTTTCTGGTAGAACCAGATCTCCCCAATCTTATCGGTAACAGATATGGTCGATTCTTCTCCCTGCATGAATTGAAGAATGATCCCCATTCGTTTGCCTTCCGAAGTGAATGGAAAGACATCGAGAATGCGTACGCGAACAACCACACGAGCTGTATCAACCGACTGTAGCGTAATGCTCTGCCTGTCTCGATGCAAGAGCCGCAATCCTACTGCTTCGGTCCATCTCACGATAGCAATCTCGTCAGGAGAAGACGCCTGGTAAGTAGTGAAGCTATGCCCGTTGTCTTCTTCATTGGTAGGGGTAACATTGTGGCAGAGAGCAAGCGCCATCACAAGGTCTCGTACCCGGAAGCCGATCTCTCGTCGAGTCCTTGTCGTTGAGGCTGTAGATGAAGTAATGTATGAATAAGAAGGCGTCACAAGTGACACAGCTTCGGTGACGTCCTGAGAAGCGGCTGAGAAGCCCTGCTTGACGTACGCTGTAACCTCTTCCATCGCTTCGTTGGCATATGAAACGGTCCCAACATGTATTTTCTTAAGCTCCATTTCTGAAGGTTGTCAGTGTTCAATCGCCAAACCATGCCTTGTCTGCTTACCGTTCTGCGTTAGAGTACCAGTTTTATCAGTCAGAAGATATTCTATGCGACCTAGTTCTTCCGGGATGGTGCTCGTCCTAACTACCGTACCCGGAATGTCCTGGTCCCGCTCGATGAACCATGCATAGACGGTCTTGCCCATGTCAAGGTTTACGCGGAGGCTGATCGGGATGATGGTGGAAAAGAGGATCAGGAACCGCATGATCGCTACGTACCATTTCTGACCTCCTCGTTTTTCGAAGCCTTCCAGCGCGACGAGGACGAAGGAGAGAGTCAGGGTAAGGGCGCACAATATCTTTGTGAGGTTGTTTATCTCTCGCTCGAGAAGGCCCGTCTTGGACCGAGACTGTGATGTAGACATAGCTTGCCTTGTTTGCGCTCCAGTGTAGACGACTACTGCCAAGATAGTGGCATTTGATGCCAGAACGGTGTTGGCCCATGCTGTATTGTCGATGGTCAAGGGTGCACTTTTCAAGGAGCTGGCTCGCTGAGACCCGCCTCGATCGCCATTGTGCAAACCAGATGAATTTACTGAACGTGGTGTATACTCCACAGTCCCAACGAACTCATTGACCTTCTTGTCAGGTTTCCCAGCAAAGATCCTGAGTCTTGTATAATTACGTGGATCGAGGGACTGTGTGAGAGGGGATGCCAAGCGCAATTTCCAATCCGTTTCGCCATCTAGCTGGTCGGTCCGTATGAAGGCTTCTCCAACGTCGACAGTGTCTGAGACCCTACTCAGCTTTTCTCCGGTTACAAGGCTGATCGGAGCGATGGCAGTGTCTGCTGCTGCTGCTCCCGCTTCCGAACCAGTCAAATCTTGGTCCAGAGCTTCAGAAGCATTGCCAGGGTCAATGGGGGTGAGTTGAGGTATACTAGGAGCAGCGACCGAATCATTAGTATAGCTTTTCAGGATTACCAAATCTGCCGGTACTCTCTGGTCTTTGCTCATGCGCAGTACATCCCCAACTTTTAGGTCTCGGGATTTGATGGAAATCTCGTCCACCTCAATGTTGCGGTCGTATTCAGTCTGGCCTACGATGTCTTCTTCTTCTATTATAGCATCTAAACGGTTCCTTGGAGGTGAAGACCGACCGCTAGCAAATCTCTTCGACCGAGTGCTTCTCTTACCCTTCTTTCTAGGAGGCGCGTGCGACGTATCTCGTAATCTGAGAACGGTATACTCCTCCTTGTTCGCCTCATTATCCCTGCGGCGCCGGGCTATGTCGTCCGATGCTTCCTTGCCCAGTGTAATAGCCAGAACAAACGCCAAAGGTGCAGTATAAGTTGAAAGATAGCCAATGCGCAAAGGGGGTATAATCTGAGATAATGCGACGAGTAGGAAATACATGTTGAAGAAGAAAGAAAACTCGTTGTACAGCGTTCGTGGCAGGAAGCTCCATGGCGTATATTTCGCATTTGAGACAGCATTTGGCGGAAACCGTGGGGGTGGAGATTGACCTATCGTGAAATTCCGTGACGATCCCTGGCTCTGGTGCTTGGAGACTCTGTCCTGTGTAGACTGCGCTTGACCACCGGATAAGAAATTAGGGAGATTGAAGCGTGAACATAATCGGCCTTCCTTTCCCCGTACATTCTGCTTTCCTGAACTGGATTCCGAGTTGTGGCCTAATAGAGGTGCATCATCCTCTACGCTGCCAGCAGAGCCTCTCGGATTTGGCTCGTCTTGCAAAAGCCCCGATGAGCTCTCATCCCCACTGTCATGTCCCACGTCGCCAGGTTCAACTTTGTTGTCCGGCTTGTTCAGCCCCCTTCTCACAGCCCGCAGGTCCCTCAACGGTATCTGCCTCCGAACCGGCCCAAGTCCGCTGTACTTGTTCTCATAGCCCCGTGATTGCCCGAGCGCGCTGACCGGATCTAGCTCCTGCAGGTCGATATCAATGTCAGAGTCCGAGTCCTCCTCAGGTGAGTCCGGTGTATTCGTTTGCTGATGGTTATGGGGCTCCGACATTGTGTCATTGATGCTGTTGTCTGGCTTCTTGGGCTTGACGACTACCGTGGCACCTGTTGCCTTGGGGCGAACTAAGCGTTACTGAGTACTCTGAGTCAATATCCTGAAAGGGGGTTCGACGATCTCTCTGGTGGGGGTGGTTGACAAGTAAGCCGTGCGAATAAAGACCGCGAGCAATGGCGGTCATTCGAAAAGGCTTGGCGTTCAGCCCTACTGCGGCGAGATAGATGCCCGTCACCATTATTGAGACCTTGAGACCTGGATATACCCCATAAGTTGCTGACCGCGCAAAGGTCCGTCGTGGATTCATTAGTGCTCGTTCAGTGTTTTCTGAGATGTTCTGCTATACAAAGCTCGACGTTCGAGCTTCAGAAGGTTAGTCGGGGCTTTCGCCGCAACGCTCGAAGGGGCGCCCGTATACTCAAAATTCTCCCCTTCATTATGCGTAGACTGTTCTGATCATGCACTAGCTTCATTAGAGACTTAGCTTTAGAGACCGACAATGGAATCTGCCATATTAGAGCGACCCAGTCAAGATGTCAGACTTGGCGACTGGCATCCAGCTCAGAGACCAGATACGCATCAGACCCCTGATCCAGAGGACAGGCCCAGCGAAGGATCAGAACGACCTCATACGCCAAAAGGAAAGCCTTCAACGAGGTCCCTATCTTCGGACTTCTTACCACACCTTGATCCAAGCAAACAACCGCTAGATGCCGCTCAGTCGCCTTTCGAATCGAAAGGGAGCCGAGCTCACGATCCCATGCACTATGACTCGCATGATGAAAGAAACATTGTTGTCGACGATTTCGCCTTTTCTGCCAGGAAGGGGGGTGGGAGCAATTTTTCGTCGCAGCATCAGTCCCTTGTAGAAGGGCAGGATGACGGTGTGAACGATACTGCGCAACATGAGCAGAACCTGGGACGAGGCCCCGAAGCTATACCGACCGTCTCGGCGATTGGAATGGACCAACAAACCTCGACGTTGGAAAGGCCCCAATCAAAAGACGCTCCAACCGGCCTGGCCTGGGATACGAAGGTTTCCGTCGAATCGGCCTTGGATGCAGCGCCTGAAAGCGATGATTTCGCAATGCTCGGCACTCTCCATCGAACGAACTCTTTCCCCGATGTGGCCCCAGCTCAGACTTCCGATCCGATATCGCATGCGTTGCCTCACTCACAGGCTGAAGACATAATGGAAGAGTACGAGGAGAATATTGGCACAATGCCCAGACATTACACTGCTGTCGTTGCCTCTGAGGACTCATCTGATAATGCGCTTGGTGACCCGTTTAACGCCTCTCAAGATATCGACAGGGATGGATTCTTCACCCAAAAAGCGAACATACAAGGCGGGAATATATCTACACCTCCCGACGAGGAAGCGAGATATGAGGAAGGTCTGCCACTGGTGCCTCCCAAATCTCAGAGACCCGAACAAGCACAAGGCAAGAAGGGAGTTTTAGAGGCAATGGCCAATACCCCAACTGCTGCAGAGACCAGAGAAGATGATTTTTTCGCTAAATTCGCACGGCCTTCTACACACGACGAATCGTTCCGGCCGCAGCCACTTGATCGTAAAACCACAAGTCAAGTTCTCGATTCAATGCACTACGCGCCCCACCACGAAACGCATGATGAGTCTGACACCATCCAAGACAGGCCATCGCCCTCAAATTTGACTGGTGGCGGAGTTGCAGTATCTTCAAGGAATCTTCCTTCCCAGGTGCTTGGTGCACAACAGACGGGCAATACAAACAACGAGGCTAAAACCCAAGATCTGGCAGCCATGTGGCAAGCGGCATTAGACGACGACGAGCTACTTGACGAAGACCCTTCCGTCTTGTTCGAAGACGATGAAGAGGGTTTTCTCGAAGATGAGATTGGCATGTTTGGGGCGCACTCTCCTTCACTTCAATCTATTGACAGCCCTGATGGCCGTATGCAAGCACTTACGAGCGCTGTCACCCAATTGGACCGTCGTGAACCACCCACACAGAACAGATACGCACCCAGTAACCCACAAACAAAGCCTTCCCAGGCCTACGGTACCCAGCAGTTTCTCACTGGGCCGAATCAGACACTACCGCCGACAGTCAACGGCTTGAGCAGCTCGGTTTCTGCCCCCACAGGTTTCCAAGGACTCTCACGGCAGCAGCCAACCTACGGGAATCTGTCATCATCCTCGAGGCCGCAAATGCCGAATTCCGCACAGAGCTTCGCTGATAAGTCGAAAGGGGGCTACACCTCTCCTTACGATCTCCCGATGGATGTGGCACGACCAAAGAAAAAGAACTATACCCAGCAAGTGCGACCTGGCTTTAATCCTTCGACAGCCATCAACCGACCACCTCCACCACCTAGAAGTAGCAGTATGTTCAATAGTGGTAGCCCCATTGTCGAAGCGCCTCCACCACTGCCAAGTATGCCCACTGCAGCCAAACCTATGGCAGCAGCTAATGTACCAGCCTCTATCCCCAAACCGTCAAGCAGCGCTGGAGGCTTCTTTGAAGAGCTACCTTCTGTGAAGCCCCGCCAGTCAAATCATTCTACGAGGCGTTCTCCACCGGTCAAGCCAATGAATAGTCTACCTCATATGCCACCGCAGCGACAATTCGATCCACAAGCGGCCCCTCACGAAAGTACGTCTTCTAGCATCACAATTCGGGAGCAGACCTACGGACTTATACCGCCCGAGCGGGCAAGTCTTTACGACAACGTGCCTCAACATGCAGCTAGTGGGCCAGCCGTGCCGGCTGTCACTTCGAGATACTCTCCAGCTCCTGTGTCGCAAAATCATGTGCCGCCTCCACGAACGCGCTACGCGGTATCTCCATCTGGCGGTCCACGAGCGCCTCCTCCACAAGCTCGCCCCTTCCAGCCCCGAACATCCAGCCCATTGGCGCAAGGCGGGGCCAAGGCTCAGCAGCATCAACAAGCGGCCTCCATGGATGTACGGCAGCTCGTCGGAGCCTCCGACCCTGATGAGTTCGCATCGATACTGCCAGATAGACCCCATAACAGCCAAGCTTCTCCGTCTACAATCGCTGGTCGTCATGCACCTCTGAGTAGTTCTTCGACCTCATCCTATGCAATCAATACCCCCGAATCCGACCAATTGCCTTCAACAAGTTCGTCGTCCAGCAGTCACCCTCAAGGACAGCAGGTCCTGGATAGTCGAGTTGAATTTGCACCTCCACGCAGATCTCAGACCCAGTCACCCGGCGCAGTAAGATCTCGACCTTCTTTGCCCACGATTCCAAAAGACGTATATCAGCGGCCTGCTTCGGTGAATGACTGGGCGGTACAGAAGCAGACTATCCCCAACATGGCGAACGTGTACCAACCATCTGGGCGGCCTAGAAGCTCCTCTAAAAGCATTGAATACATAAAGCCTACAGACGGTCGAGAGAACGATGCTCTTGAACGCTGGAAAGGATGCCCGATCTTCAAATTCGGTTTTGGTGGCACGATAGCCACGACGTTTCCAAAGCAGATACCAAGGTACGCTGCAGGACGCAGCAAACCTTTGATGAAGTGTAGTCCCGGTGAAGTTAAATTACAATCAGCCAAGGCCATGGGCCTCGATGACAATATCAAGGATTTTCCCGGTCCGTTGAGATCTAAGAACAAGAAAAAGGAAGTCCTCGAATGGCTTCTACATCGAATAGGCCAACTTGAGAAGATGTATACGGAGACTCCCCAGATAAATAAATTACCGGATTCCCGGAAGAGAGTAGAGGAGAAGATAGTCCTTTTCAGAATAGTCCGAGTTCTTGTTGAGTTCGACGGCGTCATAGAAGGGAAGCCTCCAGCCGAGAAGGAAGTCAGACTCATCCTATCACCATCGATTGCTGAAGGGCCTACCGATGATTTTCCTCCCAGATCTAATGCACACCTTCTGGGCATTTCCAGAGCAAGCATTTCCAGCAGCAATCCTGATCCAACCTCTCCACAGGACCTGGAAGTTTTGCGCAAGATTCTGCTTCAGGGGGAACGGGAGAAAGCTGTTTGGCAAGCTTTGGATCGGCGGATGTGGGCACATGCTATGCTCATATCGTCCACGATGGACAAAAGTATCTGGAAACAGGTACTCCAGGAGTTTGTTCGACAAGAAGTAAAATCGTTCGGTGAAAATACAGAATCGCTAGCCGCCTTGTATCAGATATTTGCTGGCAACTGGGAGGAGAGTGTCGACGAGCTAGTCCCGCCCTCTGCTCGTGCTGGTCTCCAATTTGTCAGTAAAGCCGCGGGCGCTGGACCTACTCGCAACGCTCTCGACGGCCTTGACAGGTGGCGCGAGACTCTCACGTTGGCTTTGAGCAATCGAAGTCAGGGCGATAGCGAAGCTTTAGTAGCTCTAGGCCGGCTGCTATCGGGCTATGGAAGGGTCAAAGCGGCTCATACGTGCTTCATTTTCGCTAGAAATCCGGGCCTCTTTGGTGGAGCCGACGATCCTTCAGTCATGGTCGCATTACTTGGGTCCGATCACCTGCAGCACCCTTTGGACTTCAGTCGGGATACTGACAGCATCCTACTCACAGAGATTTACGAATTCGCAAGTACCGTCCTGAGTTCTTCTGCCTCGGTCACTGTAACGCCCCATCTGCAAGCTTACAAACTGCACCATGCTATGCTACTGGCTGAGTACGGCTACCGGTCTGAAGCACAGCATTACTGTGACTCTATCGCAAGCGCGCTCAAATCAACGACGAAAAGATCGCCGTACTACCATGACTTACTTTTCACAGCTCTGGACGATTTAATCAGTAGATTACGGCAAGCGCCAACGGACACTTCGTCATCGTGGATGTCTAAGCCAAGCTTGGATAAAGTCTCGGGGTCCTTCTTTTCGAGGGTCAATCAATTCATAGCAGGCGATGATAGCGATGCGGATTCCGCTGTTTCTGGCAAAGGAACCAACCTTGCAGCTGGACCATTTGCAGGCATCTCTGGAGACACGCCTAACATGAGCCGGTCTTCATCTCCAACCGATCTTTATGGCTCTCACCTTTCCGCACCGCCTTCCTTCGCAGCAACAGCCGCAGGATCACGGTATGCCCCAAGCGGCCAATATGCTTCTCAGGGGCAATATACCTCCCGATCATCCCTCGACAATAACGGGCGGCCATCACAGGAGTACGGACGACTCTCGCAGCATGATGGCCTCAAACCAACTTCTCTACATCCACAACCCTCTCAGAACCTCTCGCGACCCAGCTCATCGGGTAATGTATACCAGCAGCCACCGCAACTGAAGCCCAGACCATCATACCAGCCCCAAGGACATCCTCCTGAAAGCGAAGGTTACTTACCGACTCCGCCATCACAACCAGAGTACATGCCTGAAGCTGCGCCAGATGAGCCGTCAATGTCCCTTTACGGTCAAGAACCATACCGACCAACTCCGCCTCCAGAGCCACAGCCCTCGCAAAGTCCTTATGGACAATATCCTCCAGCAGCAGAAGTACCGCAGCTCAGTCATACATCATCTACGCCAAGCCAACAGCCACAACAGTCAAGCAACGGATTCTCAACAACTTCCTCTTACCCCACCCCTGCTTCAAATTACGAGTTTCCCACGCCTGACGTTGACTCTACACCCTCTGGCTATGAGCCTCCATATAACAGCGGCTATCAACCTCCATCTTATGCTCCGGATACCCAGCCTACCCAAGCCTATGACGAACCGACTGCACAAGAGAAGCCAAAAAAGAAGACGTTCTTCGAAGACGACGATGATGACTTCGTCGCTCGTGCAGCCGCAGTCTTGAAGCAAGAGAAGGCCCAAAAAGATCGCGAAGCCGATGAAGGTTTCCGGAAGGCTGCTGAAGCTGATGGTGAGTCCACTCCGCTACGCCTTCCCCATCAACTCACTAACCAAACCATAGCGCAGAAAGGCGAGCTCAGATCCAAGAAGTCAGGCTGGCTCGGCGGCTGGTTCGGCGGCGCTAAGAAAGACGATCTCTCGGCCCCAAACGCCCCCAACGGCCCCATCAAAGCGAAACTCGGGGAGCAGAGCAGCTTCTACTACGACAAGGAACTCGGAAAGTGGGTGAACAAGAAGGCAGGCGAAGCTCCAGCCGCAGCCGAACCACCGCGGTTACCACCACCAAAGGGCCCACCCTCGAGAGCCGTAAGTGCAGCTGGAGCGCCGCCGATGAGGAGAGACACCGATACGCCACCTGTGCCTCCACTGCCTAGTACAGCGACACCGCCGATCAGCGTGACTGGTCCGCCTGCCGCGGGGCTAACGGCTTCGCCAAGCCTGAACGCATTCGGTCCAGCGTCGAGGACGGCTTCGCCTTTACCAATTGGCGAACAACCAGCTCAGGGAGCAGGACTGGGGTTGGTGGCCGCAGGCTTGGGGCCTCCGTCTGCTCCACCGTCGAGGCCGTCAACGAGTATGAGTAATGCGAGTAGTATCGATGACTTGATCGGGCAGCCGCAAGCGAGGAAGGGGGGGACTATCAAGAAGGGGAAGAAGGGCAGAGGGTATGTGGATGTTATGGCGAAGTAGATGCATCGCAATTACTCCTTTGGGTTTGTTGGGCGCATGCAGATGTGGGTCATGGAACAGGGTTCTTGCACGTCGCTACGTTAATTGGTAGTCGAGATTTTGGGCGGAGTCGCGATCTTGTAATATACTGGATTCCTGGTGCAGGCCCAATGTAGACCTGTGTTCGGCTGCAAGGGATTTCATCAAGGTAGAAGGATTACGGTTGGTTGTATTTGGCTGTTCGCTAGATAGCTAGCACATGCTTCACCTCAACGCATGTTAATTTGTATGTAGAAGGTATGAGTGTCACAAAGCCGACGCCATATCTCCCGGATGGGAGTACAAACGCATTCAGTTGCATCTATCCCATACGGTGGCATGGTGCAGTTGTCAAGGGTTCATCGAATTTGGGTGCTGCCTAATGTCTTCTCTGGACCCTCCTGTGGGATGCTTTGATCGAGCAGTTTAATCTAGATGCTTTGACGGTTCACAGTCTCAGCTATGGGTCTCCATCGGTGGCTATGCCCATCGTAGAGCCGTCAATGCGTTTCTCCAGGTTGTGCCCAGGAATGGTGCACCATTCGTTGCCACTGTACGGGACATCGAACATCTGCCAACAAAGCTGACCAAGAACGGTTAGCGGTTCACAAAGAGTGAATATATAGGTGACCTAACCGGACAGGATGAGCTAAGGAATTCTGAATATGCTAAAGCTTTGCTAAGTGATTACAAGAGAAATGGCTTGAATAAAATATTGCTTCCTGCAGTGATAGAAAGAGCCCACTATGGCCAAAGCATGTCGAGAAAGGGGTATCACAAAACTGCCGGCCTAGTAGAAAAGCTCGAATGGAATGACCGAAGAACCAACCGGTAACAGACATGGAGGACAAGAACATTAGTCGCCGGTGAGATCGACAACTTCAATGCTGCCAGATTTCCGAGAACGCTTCCGGGCGCTGCCCACGTCAGTTTCTGCCCGCTCGCGCTTGACCTTGATCGCGTCCGACGTCTCAGGTTTGACATTGGGATCGCGCTCCAGCAGCGCAAGGCGCGCCTAGCAAGTCACATCTGTGTCATCCAATGGGGGCGTTACCGTGAAGATGCACTTACTCGCAGGTTTTGGATCTCTGTTCGTCGGACTTTGTGGTCACCTGTACTCCCCAGGGCGACCACTTCGTCATCCACATCCTCGGAATCTGGTGACGGGGTCCTCGGGATGCAGCCGAGCATCTGGAGCGTGCCTGCGCGAAGGTTATTTTGGGTCCATGAAGCTGCATCATTCCCGGAACGTACCTCTGGATCTATAGAGGAATGTGGTGGTATACTTCTTGCCCAGATATCCCGGAATCGGTATGGCAGGTGCAGCTTCGTTGGGTTTTGCGCAGGGACGCTGGTCCACACAGCTATGTTCCAGTCAGCTCTTGAAATAGCGACTGGGCCTAGGTACTTTACGCCACGGAGTTAGAAATCGCTTTGCCTTTCAACATCTTTTCAGACACCTCCGCTACACTCTGGTAGCCGTCACCCAGGCATTCTGTCCCCCGTTGCCGGGGTTGGAGGATAACCCTCTGGACTGTCACTTTGATGCTGCCAAGATCCTCAAGACGTTTGATGTCAACATTGGTATCTGTGTATTCTTCTGGACAAGACATTAGCAATAGTCTCTTTTCAATGATCGAGATAACGTACTTGCTTCTAGAGCTCCGAAGCTTAAGAAACCCACTTTCCATTTCTGCGAGGACTGGCACCATCTTGGCACCGTATCAAATTTGACTAGATAACGCCCTGCTCCATTTGTCGGTGGCGAGGCTCTGGAGATACTCTGGCACCAAGCCGACCTGGCTCCGTCGTACACGACGGTGATGCGTACGGTGTTACTTTGATCCCATGCAAAGCTGCTATCCAAGGTCACGTGCAGTTCGAACTTCGCACCTGTGGTAGCTTCGATGTAACGGATGACTTCGTTAGGGTCGCCATCACCGTCCATTTCCGGGTCGTCATACATCGGTAGAGCATCCTTGCCCGAAAGCACTGCAATGCTCAATCCGCGATAGTGCGCCATGGTACAGAGTGGCTGGAATAGCTACAGGAGTTGGAGAGCTGTTCACTGGGAGTCAATGCAGCTATGTGGAAAGCTTTTGCTCGGCCGTGGAAGCATGAACATTGGCTGGGAGGGGATAGTAGGCAGAATTTCCAGCCGCGTCAAGCGCGTTTTCTTATTCAAAACACGACAACACGTGATCTTTATATGGAATCGTATAATAAAAGGCGAGATTTGTAGCTAGGTTAACACCCACTCGAAAGTTGACCGCGATAGATAGGACTGTGTCTATGGCTGTCTAGTGGCATAGGCTTAGATACATCTATTATTGAAATTGTACGGGAATGAAAGTGTCAATGGTTCACTCAAAGCACTTGATTACGTTTCGGCTGAATGCCAGCCGAAGATGATTGTGGGTAACTCTGCAAAAAGGAGCTCCGGAATATTGGTAGCTGTGGCAATTGTGCTTTCTGCCACGGAGCACCACGAACTCCAACGATCCCTGCTTCAGGAGCATGGATTCTTACACGACAACTTCTCATTTCGGAAATTAACCTTGGAGCATCGGGTATGCACCCAGAATACGTACAGCTTATGTATTCGCTTGACCAACAACTGTGAAGACGGACAGCAAACGCAAGCTGGGTATCGTAAAAAGGGCAGGAGTACAGAACATGCCGACTTGGGCAACGGACGGGGCTCTGTGGCCAGCAGCAAAATGAACAGAGAGTGAAAGCCTGGAGGCGGCTAGTCCGCTGTAAGATCGATAACCTGAGCAGGGCCATCTTTGCGGGGCCTTTTCCGCGAGCCATCGTGGTCGGCACCGCGCTCGCGCTTCATGCTCTTCTCTGGGCCGTGGGCTTCGACTTTGACGTTCGTGCGACGCTCTATTGAGGCGAGACGGGCCTGTATAGCCAGTAAGTTTATGATGAGGACTGACACTGTGAGTAGAATGTATTACCTTCAGCCTCTCGATTTTTTGTCGAGTACCCTCAGCCTCGTCTACAGAACTTCCTCTTTCCGGAGAAGGTGTTCTTGAAATGCAGCCAAACATTTGGAGTGTGCCTAATTTAGTTCTAGAAGAGTGATCCACATCAAGGCCCTCAACTTACGTCTAGAGCGGTACATGATATTGACCAATAATGGTTGACCTAGTCTGCCGCTGATGGGCATGACCTCCTTGCGATATGTCGGTGGCCGACATTTCGAGGATCCAATTAGTCTAGAGGAGGATCGGTTAGCGTAGTATTAAGGATAACTCACGTCTCAGCGTACTCTACCGAGTGAGATATTGCTCTTCCCTTGAGTGCCTTTTCCGGTATGTTGTCTATGCGTTGTTGAGGGCTCTTTCCTGGCTGATAAGGTGCTTTATAGGATCCTGTGTCCCTGACCCGTTGCACTTTCACTGAGATCGTACCCAGGTCTTGAAGTTCTTTCGGCAAAGGCCCGCACACCGCTTCCGCTGTGGAGATATTCAGCGATGTCTCGACTGGATGAGCGACGTTCGAATACTGACTGGTATTGAGCTGGCCAAATGCGGTACTGCCGTGTTGCCATCTGCCTAAATCCGTATTGTAGCTTTTAATCTTACTGAATGTTGCAATTCTGCCATGGCCAGTTGCGTTCGACAATAGACATTGGTAATGTCGCTGAACTTCGCCATCATATTTTACGCCAACGCGAACAGCATCACATGGGCCGCGAACAAAATCTTTCTCCAGTGTCACGCGCAGTTCGAAGGTAGCCCCTGTAACCGCTTCAACATAGAGTGCAGGTACCATGGTATCCTCCCTCTCTTCCGCCTCAGGATCTGCATATAGGTTCAAGGATTGATCGTTCGATATGAGCTCGATCCTGACGCCAGGAATGAGCGCCCTTGGGGACATCGTGAGGAACCGCACTGTCGCGCAAGCAAAACCGCGTCAGCAAGGTTTTCATTGGATCAGAGGCGCCAATTGACTTACGTTTATCGTTGTGACGCGCTCTTCGGCTGTTTGAGCCTACGTCGCAGCGTGGGCCACGGAACGGTTGAGAAGAGCAGGGAAGAGGGTGATGAAAATCATGCTTGGTGCGACCATTGCGCCTGAGCACGTGACCGGCCTGCAAACGAATCTTCGGCAATTAATGTACATTGCGCTTGCCGAAATGTAGGGGGGAACCTTCGATTCGTCTCCCATACCCAAGTGGCAGCTATAACAATCTTGAATACCCAACAAGCCGACGCAATCACGTATTGACGGTATTGCCCGTGGACACGCGACTAGCAATGTACATCAATCGACTATAAAATGCTGTAAATCTAATATGCCTCTCCTGCACGATAACTTCTTTCGATAAAGAGTTCTCGCATGTACGTTTATCGTCGATCATCCCCTGCTTTGGTTGTAAGATCGCCTACACGTCAATGCGTGATTGCGTCGGTCAGCTGGGTATCTGACATGATTCAAGCTACCGTTTGGGTATGGGAGACTATTGCTGATGAATCTTCCGTTTGTTGTACCTCGTACTCTATAAGTTAGTCCCGTTCGATGCAGCACTTATATAGATGGTTAGCTTTTCCACCAATCTATGAGTTGTCACAGCTCGATCAACTCATCCTATGTTCATCAACTTATTTCTTTTTACCAGGAACAAAAGTAAGATTTCTCGCAAAACAAAATGATTGATTGGAGTCGAAACGTAGTCTATGTACGTCTGGGAGAACTCCACACTGCGAGTACAACGCATCCAACGTCCAAACCCAGGGTATCGTCGTGCGTGGTATAGAGACCACCTTCCGACGCCGAAACCTCCATGTTACCCACCTCCATGTTCCGTGGACGTCAACCACCCCAAAGATTGAAGAGAAAACAACTTTTAGAGCATCCTGTTTCCATGCCGAAGACTTTGCCGTAATCGCCCATTCGCGTAGTTCCAGAGACTACCCATTAATTCCACCTCGTAAAGTCAGCACTATACAAGAATTGATCCTGTTCCACAAGACCAGCCATCGCCAGATTTCCCTTCCACTCGTCGCCATTGACATAAGAAGGTGCACCTCCACGGTCAGACGGCGTTCCCATCCCAGGGTATGAGACATTGGCCGAGGTTCCAGTGTTCGCGTAACGCTGTCTCATTTTCATGATCTCTTTCAGCCGATTGCGCCAGCTCGAGACGTTCTGGCCACCATCCCGGTTCGACCATACTAGGCTGAAGACAGAAGCGTTAAGGGCCAGCTGCCTCACGAAGCCTGGAAGGACCGTTGCGGATACGATTTTGGGTGTCGCCGCAGGCGAGATTGGCGGAAAAGACGGTGAACAAACAGTTTGTACAGTGAAGAAGACAGTGTCCTCCAGGCTCATAAGGTCGATATTGCCGAGTTGCCCCGAATCGTCCACTTCACTGGGCTCCTGTAGCAGGACCGGAGGATGTCGGACCGCGATTTCCGGAGTTACAACAATGTTTACATGGTTGAATTGGGAAGAAAAGGTGTCGAAGCTGAAAGGTGACCCAGAGTCATTGTATATGATATTGACGTAATCGTTTCCAATGTGTCGTTTCTTGCTGATGCAATGCGGATCGTCGGCCTTGTTAGTAGGCATCATGGTAGTTACATGGAAGACGATTTCCGAGACTCTATCTCGCCAAGCGTAGGTGTGGGTCCCATCCATATCGTTTACACGATCTAGACCTTGAGTATTGAAGGCAGCATCTTGGAGTCGGACCCTGGCACCTAAACCAGCCAAGAAATCATCGTATGCTTTGGTACCATATATATTGGCAAGAATATCTGACTCCGTGCTTTGACCTTCAGATATGTATATCAATCCCGCTTTGTGACCATCAACGGTGTCATTTCGATCGAAGCTGTTTATGGCTCGCTTAACCGTGTCATCCTCCGGTAGCAGAATGGGCTGCAAAGGCATGGGCACGGGGGCAATGGTGAATCCAAGCTGAAGTAGCACGTGCTGTGGAAAAACCTTCATAGTCACATCCGCTCCACCACCGGTCAGGGTGCGAGGCATTGGTACATGGTGGGGCGGCAACTGCGCCGTATATTGTTGGTACATGGCATGGGTCGTTCCTGAGGCTTGCCTCTTAGTGATATGGGTAAGACCTGACGCTTGTACAGTCTCTAGGGTTATTATGCTCATCCCATATAGCCAGGTCTCTTTAGAGATCGGGCCGTTCGCGTCTGTGAAATCCTCGTTCGCTTTGGTTTCTCCAAGATCGTTGTACACTGTTCGATGGATCATATCAAGCGTGACTTGACTCTGTTCTTCCATATATTCCTTCCCTTGCTCATCTTTCCAGGTGAGGTTCTTCACTATCCAGCCCACATGCTTGCATCGTTCCCGCAGGTCGATAGCTAGAAACCAATACGTCATCACGTGGTATGCCAGGGTGAAAACGTACTCTGGGAGATCTTTCTGAGCTTCATCAACTTGGCTGCCATCCGAAGCGGTAGCGGACCTGCTAGAAAAGCCACTCAGACGAGCGGGAGTGGAGCCAGACTTCGCAAGGTTATTCTTGTGTTCCCTCTCTCTCTGCTCCCTAAAGTGATGGATGTAGCTGATGCAGATGCCGAATATCGTCCGTAGGAAATCTTGGCCGTCCGGCCCAGCGATCTGGTACGCTTCGGGAAGACGGACCAAGCCAGCAAGGAACTCGAGTATGTCAATCGCCAAGTGGGACTGTGTGATAATTTGCGCCATCTTCTGAATGATGACAAACAGAGATCGTCGAAGGTTGGATGGTATTTCGTGGGCGCATACACCAAGAGCATGGACGCAGCATTGCGCAGCTCGATCCCACATGCCGATGCCGGTTAAAAAGGTACGAACCGTCTCATCCAATTGCTCCCTATCATATTGCTTTTGGTGGTTGACGAGCACCGTTAACGAGTGATATAGGCAGACCGCGATGTCTCCCTTCTTTATCCCCGTACTTGGGGGCGGCTCGTGGAGATTGCCTGTCCGGAGTTGTGTTGAAATGACTTTATGCAAGGCTTGCAAAAAGTTGCCGCAATCAGCGAATAAGGCGATGTTGCTTAGCTGCGATGGTAGATGGACCAGAATGTAGCTGTAGATCTCCCAGTCGCCGCCCTTTTCGAGGGTATCCAATACCGCGTCTAGCCAAGACCCAAATCCCAATACAGCTTCATATTCGTCTTCACATAAGTCATTGCCGTTTTCGTGGACAAGAACGCTCTTACTGAAACCATGCTGTGGATCGACTGGCAAGCCCTTGTATCCTGGGTACATCCATAGAGGTGGAACAGCTTTAGTTGACCGTTCTCGGGCGCCGCCTGATCTTGTTGTCGATCGGGATCGTGTAAGCCCAGTGTAGTCAACACCACTTGTACGTCCAACGCGTGCTCCCGGGGAGTCTCCGATAATTGACGCGCGATTCGACTTGCCATAAGTTGACGCTCGAGATTGAGATGTAGCTTCAGTCCTGTAGAGGGTCGCGGCCAGACCTAGAGTGTCTGGTACGGAAACAATCATGAGCTCATGATCGCAGTTGCATCTGATCCTTGTGAGAAGCTTCATCACTGTCAGCCGGGCATCCGTAGGTAATGCTCGATTGGACACAATGGTAATCAATGCTTCATATGTCTTCTTCGTCTTGGATGCGGATCCCGACAGGCATTGGAGGAACAGCCGTACTAAGCATGTGGCAGCTCGATTCTCGGGTAAAGTGCAAGGAGTGGGGCTCCGTGTCGGTGTATTAATCTCAAGGCCAACAACTTGGAGGAGGAATTCCAGTAATGCTTCAAAGGTTTTCATGTCACTATCCAAAGCAAAATCGACTCCGAACTCTGCCACGACATTAGTTATCGCTGTTTCTTTGCTGTCAGACAATGCCTTCGTGATATATAGCACGAAATCCTCTAAATTCACCGAAGCATAAGCATCGCTCTTCGCATGTTGAATTGCTTCAGCGGTAATTTCGAGCACTCGCGTACGGACTTTAACGGCCTTGGATGGATCAAAAGCGTAAATGTCCAAAAGCAATTGAAGGTGAGGCCGCCAGTTGTCGTCGGGCGGAAAGACCATTCCGTCTTCGAGCATATGGTCAACGGCGAGATCCATCACATAGTCGTCAATATAGCCCCCAACGTGGAGCAGCAGACGAAGGACAATACTACGTTTTGTTTCCTCTAGATCCGACCATCGAGCTTCGAGTTGGTATGCGAGCTGTACTTGTTCTTGCTGAGTGCCCTCATTTGATGACGATTCCGAAACTTGGCCTGAGACACCGAATATGTACAACGGAGACGAAGCACTAAGCTTATATCGAGGAGGTTTTGTCAGGTCGTCTTTTGCACCAGCTAAAGGGTGACCATAAATGATATCCTCCAATACTGACCAATCTGCCGCAAGCAGGCGATGGTCTATATGTGGTTCTTCCAGACAAGATATCAGGACCTGTAAGCAATCGATGCGGAGCCGAGAACTGATTGGGGCAACGGCTTGCAGAGCATTGAGCAGCGCCTGAAAAGGCACAATAGGCAGACCCTCCTGACCATCAGCCTCCAACGTGTGTTTGACGGTAAGTAGGGCTCCTCTGACTGCAACTGATTGGCGGTCTTTGCGAGATTCATGCAAAATGGCCAAGAGGATCTCAAGTGTTCGGGCTTGATCCTCCGATGTCAGAAGATTTTTGAACGCATGCCAAGAGCTCTCTCCTGCTTGAGGGTCTACTGTACACGCAATACCAGAGAGAACTTCCACGCAAGGCCTAAGATTGTCGAGCGGTAGTGATGTCGATGTTGTAACGGCTGCAAAGACAGAGGCAATCTGATTAAGGTCTTTCTGGACGGTCGTCTTATTGGCGATGGTTGTCAGTCTGAGCAGCAAGTTGCCAAGTTCACCTTTAGAGAGCACCTCTGGACTGTGTAAAGCAACATCCCTAATCAAGGACAGCAGCTCCTCCAAGACTTCCTCTTCCGCGATGGGGTCCTTAGATCGCCGTGAGCGGCTCTTTTTCAAACTTGAACGAGCATCAAGGGTCGCGTCAAAGACGCAGCTAAGCTCATGTACTAGGAACTCGAACAGCTCGATCTGAATCGGTTGAACAGCGCTGCCATCACGAAGTAGCGCTCTCAAAGCCAATATTCGAGGCTTCGATTCGCGCGGTGCGATCGGAGTATGAATGATACTGAACAGGCGGATTCGATCTTCATTGAATAAGCCGGAATGGAGCGATGCTGCCTGGAGGAGCTCATAGCAAGCTTTGCGACCTTCAAGCGGGGCATCTTCCAAGTAAAGATCTTCGATCTCAGCCAGTAGCGTCATAAGTGTGTCCACCGAGTAGTTTTCAAGTTCTGGTTGGACCGCTTTAATCGCGGTGATCCTCTCTTTCAGAGGCCTGGTCTTGTCCATCTTTCGGCGACACGTGTCGAGGAAAGCTTGCTCCGGGTCAACATGTTTGGTGGGGTTGCTGTTGAGGCGGGGGCCTGGCGTTGATGTCAATGGATTATAACGCACCTCACTGCTGCTGCTGCTCGATGGCGCCGTAGAAGATCTTCGACCGGCAGCCAAGTCCCTGACTCTCTCGGCCAGACTTCGTGCAGACGTCTCATTGCCGGGCGATTCAGGATTATGGGTTGGTTCCATGCGATGCTTTGTAACGGCATCATCATTGAAGGGCTGCGACGAGGAAGGCTTCAAGCGCTGACGGCTGGCTTCGCCTAGAGGATTCATGCTGTCAGAAGAGGTTGTTGACGAGGCTTGTACCCCGGATCGATCGTCTTCAAAGAAAATTTAAGGAGGATAGCAGCATCTGTGGAAGGCAAGAGAGTACATCTGAAGCGCGTGGCGCTGCCAGCGGCGGAAAGCAAAGCATTGAAAGGATCCTCGATGCAGAACCAACTAAATTTGATGGATATTACATTATGAAGTTCTTGCACGGTTCAGACACACTCAAGCCTGCTTGATTGCGACTAAACGCCGCCTGTTCTATGAGATCGACACTTACCATACAATTACTGTTTTTTATCATGAAATGTGTCCAAATTGGTGAGTCCATAGTTCATGCTCCTAAGATTCATTCATGAAATGGCACACAGCAGGCTTCAAGAAGAAGTCTCTGCTGCAATAATGTGTGATTATATATGTAAGTAGCCGTAATCACCAAGAGTTGAAAGGATGTGTATGTTCACATGAACAGCCGATCTCCACACTACTTTACGCTCCTCGCGTGCCGTTGCGGCACTTCGGCCCGTCCTCGGTCCTCGGGGATAAGCTACCAAACATTCGAAAAATCCGTGGTCATTTACAAGCTCTCGGCGCAATATTTTCATATTCACTACGGTCCCACTTAGGTGAGTAAGATCCTTGATGGATTGATACATCGCTTCAGTGAAATAATATAAACCTCGTTCAGTGCCATGGGTCTGGCTCAGCCGTCGGATCCACCAATGGCTGCGGGCAACAACAGGCTAGCAGATATTCTCACAGCCAGTCTCCATCCCAGAACGAACAAGGAAGGTCCGTCGCTATTAAACAGTACTCTTCGTGAGCAGACGCTAATAATCCTTTCAGCGGAGCTCGCCCTACGGCAAGAGGAGAGGCAGCCGGGTTTCTCTGTGACCCTGTTGCAGATTGTTGCGACACCTGATTGCGATGATGTTACGCGCCTCGCGAGTTCCCTGTACTTCAAGAACTTTATCAGGAGGTGGTGGACGGTACGGGCATCGAGCTCCTAGAAACGCTGTGATACTGACTTAGTCATTTAAGGACGAGCAAGGCAACCACAAACTTCCTCAACATGAGGTACATACCATCAAACAGGAGCTCATTGGGCTGATGACCTCTGCGAAACCCAACATACAGTTTCAGCTTGGCGAAGCTATTGCAGTCATAGCCGACAGTGACTTCTGGGATCGATGGGACACATTGGTAGATGTAGGGTGATCAGCCATGTCAAGACGAGACGGAAAGCTGACACAATTCAGGATCTTGTATCACGTCTGAGCCTAGACAATCTCGCAGTCAACAATGGGGTACTACAAGTGGCGCATACGATCTTCAAGCGCTGGCGACCGCTGTACCGATCCGACGCACTATTTACAGAGATCAATCATGTCCTAGGCAAGTTCGGTAAACCGTTCTTGGCACAGCTCCAGGTAAAGAGCGGCCCCCCAACGATAGCCTCTTCATGAGACTTCCCTGACACATGCTTTAGGGTATCGATACACGGATTCAGCAGAACGGATCGAATAAGGAGACACTCGCACAGCTTTTCGCAACTCTCAATCTGCTCCTGAAACTCCTATACGACCTTTCTGTCCAAGATTTACCGCCTATTTTTGAAGAAAATTTTACTGCCATAATCTCGCTGCTGCACAAATACATATCTTACCATAATGACCTTCTGGCGATTAACGATGATGGCCAAGCCAGTACTCTCGAGCTCGTCAAGTCAGATATTTTCGAAGTCCTCGGCTTGTACGCGCAAAAATTTGAAGAGGATTTTGACCCGAACGTCGGACCTTTCGTGGAGAGCTCATGGAACCTCTTGACTACCACAGGATCTGAAACCAAATACGACATATTGGTCAGCAAAGCACTGGGATTCTTGACCTCCGTTACTCACAGCCAAAAACATGCTCAGAGTTTCAACGACGAGGCGATTGCAAGTCAAGTTCTGGAGAAAGTAATCCTCCCCAACGTAGTTCTGCGAGACTCGGACGTCGAACTGTTTGAGGATGAGCCTATTGATTTCATAAGAAACGACCTGGAAGGATCCGACTCGGAGACACGGAGGAGGGCCGCGATAGACTTCTTGAAGCAGCTGTTAGTTCATTTCCCACAGATGATAACAAGCCTCGGGTTCAAATACATCAACCATTTCCTGTCGGAATACTCACAAAACCCCAAGGTCAATTGGAGGTCGAAAGATACCGCCATCTACCTCTTCTCCTCGATTGCTGTGAAGGGAACAATCACCGCCAGCCAGGGGGCCAAAAAAATCAATGAACTTGTCAACGTCGTTGAATTCTTCCAGAGCAACATCGCGAAGGACTTAATCGCGGATACAGGCATCGCGCCCATCTTGAAGGTCGATTCCATAAAGTATCTATACATCTTCCGAAGTCAAATAAGTCAGACTCAATGGCACGATGCTTTCCCTCTACTAGTCAAGCACTTAGGAGCAACTGAGTATGTCATATACTCCTATGCCGCAATGGCTTTGGAGCGAGTCATGGCGCTTCGCACTGAAACGGGCCAGCCAGTCATCAGCCAGGACGATGTGAAGCCTTTAGCAGACCAGCTGCTGCAGCATCTGTTTCAATTGATCGAGAGTGACGCAAACCCTGCTAAAATGCAGGAGAACGAATTCTTGATGCGGTGCCTTATGAGGGTTCTAATAGTGATTCGAGATGGTGTGATTCCCATGGTGGACCGGGTACTTCCTCATATGGTCAGCATCACGCACGCAATTGGAGCTAATCCGTCTAATCCTCGATTCTACTACTACCATTTCGAGGCAATCGGTGCTTTGGTGCGGTAAGTCAAAATTCTTCACTCTACCAGTTGCTGTACGCTCCTAATCGCATGAAGCTTCGCGGCTCCATCTCAACCGGAAGCCTTTGAACTCGAGCTTTACAATGCTTTCGCCAGCATATTGCGACAGAACGTCGAAGGTATGTATCTTGCTGTGATTCTGGTGGGTGCCGCCTAATTATTCTGCAGAGTTCATACCGTACGTATTTCAAATACTCGCTGCCTCCTTAGAGGCCAGCCCTTCTAAACCTCTTTCGCCTAACTATGAATCATTGGTGGGACCACTCCTTGAGCCTCAGCTCTGGGCTATGAAAGGCAACGTACCCGCTCTGATCCGATTGTTGACTGCAATCGTACCGCGTGGTGCTCTGAGAATTGCGCAGAACAATCAGCTTGAGGCCTTGTTGGGCGTCTTCCAACGACTAATATCGGCCAAGACCAATGAGGTCCAAGGGTTCGAGCTTCTTGAGTGCATCATCGCCAGCTTTCCCGCGTAAGTCTAGTACTCACAGTCAGCCACTAATTATTGTTGACACCCTGTTAGTCAGAATATACAACCCTACTTCCGTACAATACTCCAGATACTCCTTGCACGTCTTCAAGACTCCAAGACAGAGACCTTCACGCAAAGATTTGTGCGATTCTATCATCTTGTCTCCGCCAAAGCTGACCAAGGCCTCGGAGCCGACTTTTTTGTCAGCGCAAGTGAACAAGTACAGGAAGGGTAAGAAGGATGGATTTTCGCTGCAACATCCCTTGCTAACGTCTTTCTCAAGGGTCTTCGTTCAATTGTACCTCAAGATCATGCTTCCCACCACTGAAGCCCTCATACGGCCTTCAGATAGAAAGACTGCTGTCATATCCTTCGTCGAAACCCTCTGCCGCTCCGACGCCTTCGCTCAAAAGTACAAAATGAAAGGATGGGCTTTGACCGCCGAAGCCTTGCTCAAATTGCTCGAGAATCCGCCCGTACCGACGACCACTGATGATATCATTGTCGATCAGGACGTGGACGACATGAGCTTCGGCGTGGGGTTCACGCAATTGACGACAGTCAAGAAGCCAGTCAGAGACCAATGGCCAGAGATCACAGACGTAAAAAGCTGGGTGGGCCAGCAGTTGCGAAAGAACGGGCCAAAGATGTCACAATATGCGCGAGAGAGGTTGAGTCCCCAAGCTCAGCCCATGTTTGCAGCCTACCTGCAGGGTTAATGTGTTTGTTGTTGATACAGCCCCGGGAAACCTTGGGTTCTGAAGTAAAAAGCATCGTGGTATATGCGGGTTGGGAGTGCAAGGATTGAAAAGCACCGATTCCTGGCAAGCACTGATGTTTGGCGATGAAATAGATCAGATAGATTTTATACCCCCCTTCCTCTGCATCAGATAGCAGTATCGAACCCAATGTATCATACAGAAGAAACATGAACCCCAGCCGAACCAGCTTGAAGGCTCAGCCTCCATTCGCATGGCGACTTAGCTACGTGTACTCTAGATCTTTCATTTCGGCAGAAATCTGGGAAGGCTACAGCACTTGGCTATTGTGATTTAAAGTAGAGCACGCCATGCGGTCTTCGAGCCCTGCACACTGCCATCTGCATACGGACCGCGGCTACCCTGCCGGGCGAAGGATCGATGGTTCTCTCCTACCACACCTCTTCCTCATTCCTTTGCTATTTGAGCCTCTCCCAAAATTTCCTTTATCACATTCCATAAAGGCTTAAAGAAGACAACCGCCCTTCTGGTTGTCGTGTTTCGACCACTTAGTGGTTTTGCTGGCTTGGTCGCTGGGTGGCTCATCCGAAAGATTGAAGCAAGAGCGGCGATTACCGCTTACAGAAGAGAATGTCACGACAGGATTACTTTCAAACCGAACATGGCGATATTCATTGGGCATACAACGCACCCAAAGATCCAGGAGACCATCAAATTCTATGGCCAACACTGCTATGCATACATGCCGGTGTCGCCGACCATACCCTCTGGGACGAACAGGTTTCGTATTTTTCCACAAAAGGCTGGGGCGTGCTCAGATACGACATCTTCGGCTATGGCTTATCGAAACCTACGGCAAAGTACCTCAAGACTGACCCACGACCGAAAGTAAAGCATCATGAGCATGCAGCCAGCATCGCCAGAAACCTCATCGCTATGAACACCACGCCGGAGGGGACTTCGATAGCTTTCAGTAGCAAGTTTGTCGTTATAGGCCTTAGCCGAGGTGGAGGCATTGCCATTGAGCTTACCGTCGCCCATCCAGAATTGGTTTGCGGGCTCGTAGTTGTCGCTGGCAATCTGACTGGCATAGACGCTCCTAACACAGCAGAAGAAAAGGCGCTTATAGGACAGTGGTATACTTTTATGCAAGTCGGTGAGATCGAGAAAGCAGCCACGATTTTTACGCGCTTCTGGGGAGACGGTCCGTCAGTGAAAGAGGTTCGGATCAGACAAGATGTCAGAGAAAAGCTCTATGCTTGGTGTGCAGACATCACGCGACGCGAGGCCGAGAAAAGTGGCGGCGGTTTCTGCATTCCCTACGAAGGCACAGATCCGCCGGCTGTGGAGCGCCTGTCAACGGTCAAAGTGCCTGTGGCGACTGCGACGGGCAAGTATGATGAGACGAGCACGACGGAAGGCATGCGATTGATTAGTGAGAAGCTGGAGGCTGTGAGCGTTAAGGAATTTGACACTGCGCACATGGTCAGTCTTGAAAAACCGAGAGCGTTTAATTCATGGATCGAGGAATACCTTGAGAAATATGTTACTACATGTATTGAGCGCTAGAGTCCTCTCCGACGTTCTCTGGCCGACGTTGCCGAAATAAACAGTGACAATGAGGAATTCCAAGAACTCTTGAAGTTATGAATGGTTCTCCGGTTACACGACTTCACGTTGGGCATCGTGCCCAACTCAAGCCCACAGGCAAACAGTCATTCCGTCTCTCAGCCACCCAAAAGGCATGGAGTTCAAACTCGACAATGTCGTGAAATCTAGAAGAGCCGGCTAGTGGAGCCACGTGATATCAAGAGGACTATCACATGCCATTCTCGTTCGTAGCTAGCCCCTCCATCCTGGACCCGAATTAGGTACTATTCTATGTGATACAAGAATACTTGAAGATGTTCCTCTAGGAGAAGCCCGGTCGGGGCAAAAGATGACTTGTGGAGCTAGACAAGGTTCGCAAGCGTTTACAAACCGTTTCACACTATTGGTGCACTATCAGTTTAAACCGTTTAGTGCAGTTTAGTTTGAGGCATCTGGCAAACCGTGCAGTTCGGTTTAGGAGGTCTACACCACGGTTTGCACCGATAGTTTATAGATATCTTGGTGTTTAGGTTAGCCCTAGGTGCAACCCTGAAATAAATTTCAATACTTCGCCGAAGTGCCTGTTTTTTTTCTAGCGTCGCCTGGAGAAAGATTTTTGGTGATGAGTTGAGGTTAAATACGCATAAAAACCTTATTGACGGGTAAAAATTACTATTTACTTTATCATCACTAGGTCGACCGGCGAGCGGCCCGACGGTCCAGCAGGTCCGATGACCGACTCAGGGTCCATTGGGCGGCGAAATTCTAAATCTCGAAATTCTTCTCCCACTTTGCATCTTACAACCTTATCTAAGATGTTTGATCCAGAGCTTTCCACCGCCCCCCCCACCTCAATTGCACCACTAAAGGTCTAAACTAGCGTACACTATCAGTTTAAACCGTGCAGTTTGGTTTAAGGCCTAAAACGCACGGTTTAAGGCGACGGCAGGCAGTTCAGTTTGGTTTAAGGCCTAAAACGCACTGTTTGCACGGTTGCGACCCTTGGAGCTAGATGACGGTTTTCATCAAGCTTGATCAGCTGAGCCCACCCTTTCTATGGTGGCCGACCTCCGACACAGTGGTTTAGGTAGGAGTTTGACCTCTGGCTCTGTGCTCAAGTGTTGGGGGCTACTGGTGATGTGCATGGTTTCGAGACATGCATGCCGATAGCGGCACTGCTATCATCTGCTCCGGAAAGCACGCCAGTGGCGAGGGCGAAGTAGAAGGTCGACTTGCATCTGTTCTTGTTGTCTGGCAGCACACCCAAAAGTGGAGTGCCCCTCCCTGGTAGCGTTGGAGTGAAAGGGCCATGATGGAGTCGACAACAGCCCGAGTACTCCAGCTTAGGCGGGCACACTTGGGAGACATTGTTTTGTTCTATTTCTAGCAATCTTTCTAGCCGTCACTGGTCGCAGCGTTATGCAACTCCCGACGCGACTTGGTGACTTGGTCGACGTCCAGATCCTCCGCTGTCAATTTAGTGGAGTCTTTCAAAACAGACTGCTGGGCTGCATGTTGGTTCATAGTGGACATCTGGCGTTCCACAGGAGCGTAGACTGGTGAGAGATACTTCCCTGTGCTCTTATCGTGCTGGTCCAGGTAATTCTTACGCTTTCGCTGCCGAACTTCGGCCTTGGAGTTAAAGATGTCTGGCTGCTGGATTGCTCTGAGCTTTTTAGGGACGTTGTCCATAAGCTTCTTAAGCTCTTCTTCAGTCAAGACAGTCTCCCCCTTTGCTAGAACAATTGGAGCATATTCTGACTATACTCTGCCTCGTACGTCAAAGGCGTAAGGAGCGGCGTCGTGTCGAGCCCGACCGCGAGGCAGCTTGGCGATCGCTCGCAACTCCTCGTCCGTCTTATTGCAGGGAGTGTCCTTGCTGAGACGTGGCTGGAGCGCGTTCATCTCGGCCTGGGACTTGCGCTTTGGCTTCCCCTTCAAGCCGCTTGCTGCATGCTTCGGACCCATCGCTGTGCCATCGGCTTCGTTCTCTCCCAGAAAATCCCACTCCTCATCAATCTTTTGCCGGAAATCCCCAACATTATTGACCTCCTTCCACTCGGACTCGGGATCCTCCTCGTCGCTATCGACAAACAATCCACCGTCGGTGTTCGCAATCCGTGTGGGTGGAGTGGTCTTCGAAGACGCAGTAGCATGTGCGTCTTGCTGGTTGGAATTTCTCTGCATTTTGAGAATGCGCTCTTTGTCGGCATTGCTAATATTGGGAATGTGGTTGATTCGAGGCTTCAAGGTGGGCTTTCGTTTGCGTTTCGAATTGGTAGTAGAGTCCGCGTTTTCGCCCGCCGTTATATGTGAAAGCACTATCTCTCCTGCGCGTTCCTGATGCTCTCCCGTGGATGCTCCGTCCGTATCCATGTTGCCAACGGAAAGGGGGCAGCTAAATGAGCTGTTGGTCGGATGCTAAGTGACCCAAGAGTTGGATAAAAGATGGCTTGAAGATTGTATGACAGGTGCCTGTATGATAGATGACTTGAAATGAAGTGAGGTAAAGATCGCTTAAAAGGACTGGCAATATGAAACTGTGGTCATAGCAACAAGCCTTGAACTGAGTTGAATAAAGGAGATTGAATGTTGAAGGATAAGAAGAGGTAATCGAACGTGCTTGTATCGATTTTAGTAAACTTGGTGGCACGGCGAACGATCTTGAATCTCGATACGATCTTGGAGATAAGATCAAGTTCACGGTTGAGTGGAGTGGCTTGAGGTTGAAAGTCCATAAGAGTTGATAGTCGTTTATGTTGCAGCTAGAGACTATGCTTTTATAATAATGCATCAGATTGAATTATAAGAAAAGCAAAAGGTACAGCAGTGGCGGGTTCAGGAAAGCTGATCTGGCTTGGTCCTCCATCTGTGCTACACCATCCATAAGTCGTTCGACAGACGGCGAGACTATTAGTCCAAGCGCAAGGCTTGTAAAGTCCATCCAATGCCATTGTGTCAGATCCTCGATCGAGGGATGCTTTTGTTGACAATAACTTGGACCACCCGCTATGGTTGGTTACTGTCGGTATGAGATTCGGGCTTTACGATGGACACGGTAGCTTGCCAGGATGCGCTGTTGAGGTCTCGCCTGATAATGTTGGGGATCAGGTATATACCCGCTTGAACCTAGCATTGCCTTCTGACTATTCTGGTGATTCGGCTACGGATGGCAACCGAGCTGGTATGATTGATATCGACTGTCGCAGAGAGAATCAACGACGGTTCCCGAAGACGACACTCGTTGTTCCCTCTAATTGCGCTTTCTGCCAGAGGACTGCGAGAATCGTGGCCACGCCACAGCACGAACCTTTCTTCATCGTCGTAGCTTGTGGGTACTTGAGTGAATTATCTATGGTAGGTTTGTTGATAAGGTTGTCCTTCTCTTTGTTGTAAACTGCGCCTCCATTTCTTGACGGAAGGGCTACTCGGATAGTATTTCAGCACCACCATTCTCCCGGGCCGGGTGATCCGTAGCGTCCCGAGGTTCGAACTGGGAGGCAAAACTCGAGAAGATAAAAAGGCAATACGTACAATCACCTGACTCTTACCCCGCGCTCAAGATTGCGCTTCTTTAGAGGGACAAATTGGTGTGTGCATGGGCTAGCTTACGATAGACTGTCCATCTCAGATCACCTGGCAGCTCTGGCCTTAGAGCGTCTTCACATCCCGTGACCTTGGATCCAATTCCAACCACCAAGAACTCCCTTGATAATACAAGAACTCACCAAGTGTGACCAATAGAAGGAATCAGCTACGAGCTCCAGCCGAACTTTTAGATCATCTGCCACACCTGGCAACTCGGTGGTTTGGCCTGCACAGGCTCACGGATTCCTCCCGCCCAAAATACAAGCTTCCTCCCCACCCGTTCAATCCCTGGACACTGCTAGCTTCACCTTCAATATCAGAACATTTGGGTCGCCATTGCGCGCGTGATCTCGGTACGTGCTTCCACGTTTGCTACCCCAGACTCATCGGCTGCCACATCGTCTCCGGGCTTGACTTCGTTGTTGTTGCATTCTCTCGCCAGAGCCTCCGGGAAGGGCTAGACTGCATCGATGAGTCCGTGGGCGCCAGCTTTGAGCATATCTTACCTAGACCTCGATTCTCAGCAGTTTAAACACCCTCCCTCCAAGTGAACCTACCACCTTGGAGCTTGGAGTCGACGACTGCTGCACTGCAGGCGCGGACGCGCCTCTCACCTTTTTTGGTACCGCGTGGTTGCATATTCCGTGATCCACATACTACATTTTCAGCGTACCACGTGTTGGACTGCTGCTGATATGTTGTGTCGACAGGGCTAAGCGAAAACCATTTATTCCAGTCCAGTTCGCTGCAAACTACAACACTGCAACGGAGCGTCCGACACCAGTTCGCCGGTCGTTGTTGTCCTGCAGTATACAGCAAACCGTTCGGGTAAATTGATTGTCGCCCGCATCGAAGTCAATCTACTCCAGGCGCACTTCCGTGCGTATAGGGTGGGAGGGCTCACTGTAGCCGGCATTCGCTTGGGCTCGAGTTACTCAAGTTCAGGACTGCCATTCGCGCAGGAAGCCACTTTGGCCGAGATTTCGTGTCACAACGTCCATCACGGTATATATTCCAGTGAGCAATTTCTGTTTGAGATATTGGCTTGACGCTGACGGACGTCATATAGTTCTGGTGCCTCACCTTGGATCCTACCTCACGCCTTGATGATTACGGAGTTCAAAGTCGATCGATTAGTCTCAACATAGCCTTCCCACGCCAGTATGGATTCGACAGTAGCAGCGAAAGCTCAGATGGCTGTGAACGATCATGTGCAGAATGAAATCAGAATGGCTTCGAACAAGCGAAAACGAGTTGTTACCGATCAGGGGGGGGACGGACAGAAGCGAGCATCCGTCTCCAACAACGTCGACGGGAATAATCGCGATGACTGGTCTACCTCTGGTCAGGATTTCACTACTCTGTCTCAACAACTAGCGCGACACGTTACTACACCACACCAGAACGTACCGAACAGCTCCAACCCAAGCAACACTGCTGCTGCTGCTCTTGCTGCAGGCATTCTGCCACAACTAACAGTCCCTCAGCCAACAGAGCTGTCTTTCGTCAGCACCGGCTCGGGCACCGAAGATGGTGACCAGCAACTGGACACCTCCTTCAATCTCGGGGGGCAGGAAAACGGGCAGAACCACCATACACAAGGAACTCCTTACAACCTTGGCAACTTCCAAGGGACGGCTGCGCAGGTACAAGCTGCTCGCGACTCGGCGAACGCCGGGAGTAAACCAGCTGTAGGATCGGATGAGTGGCATAAGGTCCGAAGAGACAACCACAAGGAGGGTAAGTCGAAGTTGATCACCGTACGCAGGCTGAGCTGATCGTGATATAGTTGAACGGAGGCGTCGAGAAACGATTAATGAAGGAATCAATGAGCTCGCAAAGATCGTCCCTGGCTGCGAGAAAAACAAAGGCTCAATACTACAGCGCGCGGTTTCATTCATCACCCAATTACGGGAAAATGAGAGTCGCAACATCGAGAAATGGACTTTCGAGAAGGTTCTGACCGATCAGGCCCTTGCCGAGCTTACATCTTCCGTCGACAAGCTTCGAGGCGAACTCAAGCGAACCCGGAACGACTGTCACAAGTACAAGAAGATTTGTGTCGATGCCGGCCTGGCCTCAGGAGACGACGATGATGGGGAAGAAGATGCTGGGGGTACGGACGCCGAGGGTGACTCTTGAGGACAGATCGGTGCGCATCCGTCCAGCTACCTCCTCGACTTCCAATGTTTTATGGTTGATGTCATGATACCCGGTCACAATGCAGGCATTATTCGATATAGACCTCGAACCTCCGCCGTTCCTAACGGCCGTAGGACCAATCATGCGTAGCCTTTTCCTATCGATAGTGGCCCATGGCCAGATTTCACGTTTATGTGGTCCTCGGGCATTTCCCACAACACCAGCGATTGCTTTAGTATACAACCTTCTTCCCTTGTGTCGTTATAGCTAGCCGCATGTAGCGTCTTGGTCGGCCATCAATGATCAGCCACAGGGCGTTGGGGGCTTTCTCTTTTCATTAGCGCTCGGTCGGGGCCTTCAAGCACTCGAGGACACCTGAGGTTAGGACGAAATTGGTGAGGTTCAGGGCCACCAGGGCGGCAGACTACATCGCAAGGTCGGTGGAGATTTTCCGAAGCCTCATGAGTGCTATTTTCAGATAGTATACAATTCGAAGGGCTTTATGCCCGGGCCAAGTGGACATCGCTTAGCGGAAGTATTGGGCTATCAAGAGAATTGAAAGGGGCCTAGATATCAGTATTCGCCATATCACGTGAAATCGCGTGTAGGTTGAACGGTCAAAGTAGGTACGCCTAATGTAGTCTCCGGAAACTACTTATAGTATGTCGTATTGAAAATCATACAACTTCGCCTCCGTCTCTGCAATGCTTCTTCCACGCAAGGCTATTCATAAGCGGCAGTGCAGGTCGAGCAATTCGCAGGCTGCGCGAATCTCCCACGTTATTCAATATGCTTAGATTCACCAAACAAAGATCCCTTCGCTAGTAGATACGCCCAGACTAAGATGCTTTTTGGTTTCTCCAGATCCTTGGGGCCTCTCCATCCGTCTACTGAAGCCTTGAAAATTCAAATCTTGCATCGATACAGCATGCGGGTCGCTTGCCTACAATTTGCGCCGAAACTGGGAAAGGTTCAGGAGAACATTGACAGGGCCAACAGCCTTCTCATTGGTACATCAACTCGGGATCCTGATATCCTCATACTTCCAGAGCTAGCTTTCTCGGGTTTCTAGTCTATTCACCTCTCGTTGCACGCTTTGGCTGATCCCCAGCCCAGGGTACAATTTCCCGTCTCTTGAAGCTATCAAGCCATATCTTGAACCTACGGGTGCTGGAATATCCACACAATGGGCGAGAGCTACCGCCGCACGTCTCCAGTGTATCGTCACTGTTGGATACCCTGAGATAGCTTCGAACCGGTCTACGGAGAAGACTTTGGCTGGTTTGGAACCACCAGCCTCGCTTTGCTACAATTCTACCATCACCGTGTCCCCAGATGGCATAACCCTGGCACATTACCGCAAGACCCACCTGTACTACACAGATGAGGCCTGGGCTCAGGAGTCAGATACGAAGTGGTTGACAACGTCCCTGCCAGTCAATCTCACATCGTCGCTTGTTGGTGGAAGTGGGCCAGAAACAGTAACGACTTTCGGCATCTGCATGGATCTCAATCCTCACCAGTTCACGGCGCCGTGGACCTTGTATGAGCTTGCCACTCATACTCTAGCAACAGGGACTCAGTTGTTACTTTTGTCCATGGCCTGGCTGACCTCGCTTGACTCGACCGAATTGGCTGCATCCGCCATGGAGCCGGATGTGGCGACCTTGAGCTACTGGATTGAGCGGTTGGTACCCCTTGTCACGAACGCGGATCGGGAAGTAGTCGTGGTCTTTGCCAATCGATGTGGTGAAGAGCCGGGCGACGCACGGTATGCAGGAACAAGCTGGGTGGGTAAGGTAGGAGGAGGAACAGTCCAGGTTTGGGGTATGTCCGGGAGAGCTGAGGAGAAAGTACTCCTTGCGGAAACGAACGACGAGCCGCGGTGGGTACTGAACGCCACTAAGAAAGAAGAGGCGGGTTGATCAAAGCTACCGTATCATATGCGATAGCCATGGTCGTCGAGCGGCGCCTTTCTGTCCGATGCTGTCCGACGCAATGCTGTCTAGGCTTGTTGGATGACAAATTGCAGTACATTCATTATGGCTTTCCACAGGCATCCACAATTTCAAAGTACATTGCCATCATCGATGAATGATTACTCCTTCCACTATCGAATTCTTGCACCCATGCAAATCTACTGCAACAACATCGCGTGCTCCGATAGGAATCAATCTTATGGGAGCGTCACTGCGGTGCAACAATCGAAAACATTGCAAGGCCTAACGATTGTTTCAAGGAGGTCCTCCTTTCCCTTTGACAGCATCCTCAAGCTTGCCTCACCCGACAACACCCAGGATCTGCATCATGACTTCGGAGGCTTACGCGATTACGACATCACGAACCAATACGATCTCACATTAGGCTCATATCGCTTCCATATCCTCGGCTAGCACCAAGACTCAGTTCGATATCGCTCAGGTCAGTTTTGTCCTATCATCACCATCAATTTAGGCTTATTTTGCAGTACCAGATTAATGTTATCTTAACGCAGATCGTTCAGTTGATCCAAAATCACCTTGATTCTTAACTAGAAGAACACGAATTAGCTCTTGTCATTCCAGACTACCTCCATGGCAACATACCTAATCCCAATAGCTCCAATTCTGGCCTTTCACTAGCAGCTGAAGACGCCTCACCTTGTCGGTCTCATCACGCTTTCGCAAGTATGGGCTCCAGTCACTTGGACAGCCTAGCCGTAGAGCTTCAGCTCAAGGTCCTCTACCAGAGCTCCTCCCTTCAATCGCTCTATAACCTGATACGGGCGTCTCCTCGTTACTTTCAGGTCTTCCTGCCTAGCAAGGAAGCTATCCTGAACCATGTTATCCGGCGTGTGGTAGGCCAGGAGGTCTTCTATGATGCAGTCTTTCTAGCCGAAGCTTTACATCTATCTCCAAAGGGACTGGATCATAAATCCGCTCGTAGCTTGATGAGAGAGTATGTGCAAGACGCAGCGACTTTCTCCTATGATTCAGCATTGTCTCCGCCGACATTGTACTACCTTTGTCGACTTCATCCAATCATCGAATTCCATCTCGAAAAATTTCGCAATAGTGCTCTTGACTCTCTGATGGATTGTGCGCAGGCAGTGGGCACAAAACCGACCACGAAACCGTTCCAACTCAAAGAAGAGCATTTCGAGATAGATCGGTTGCCAACCTCGACCGTGGAAACAGTACGTTTACGCCGAGCACTTTACCGAACCGAGCTCTATGGATTTCTGTTCTACCTCAGACCTAGCTTTGGGGCTCAGACACAGCGGTTGACCAGTAATGATCAAGAAGGGATGTTTTTGGCTGCATTCTCGCCGTGGGAAGTGGAGGAGATGGCGTGCATATGGTTCTACTTCCAGTCACACCTTGGAGAATGCTTTGACCGCGTTGAAGATAACTTTGTCCGACTTGTCCAAGACCATGGTCCTTCGTCCGGCTACAGCAAGATGGACGAGAACCATGAAAAACTGGAGGCCCTGATGAAGCAGGAAAAGAAGAAAGTCAATTACGATCATGGTATTGCCAGCGTGAGTAAGCCACCGCAGAGCGAGATGGAAAGCTTCCTCAATGTTCGTGGACCACACAGGTTCTTTACTTGCGCTGGTAAATCTCACGGACATGAAGATCTTATGGAGATTCTATTCTCTTTGGGCTTGTCATTCCTACGTGATCTTTTTGAGGCAGATGATCAGCAGCAGATGCGCATGGTCCTCGATAATGCCGAGAGAAGTCCGCAGTATACCTTCGTCAATGCCTACAACATCTACAACACGAATATTGCTACAACAATTTCACAATGGCCACAAGCGAGGGATTATGACCCAGATCCTGACAGCTTCATCCAGCCTGGCGCAGGCTATCACTGGGCTCGCAAGGCATTTGATTGTGAAATGGGAAGCTTTCCATGCCGACACCGTGGTGGATTGCGGTCACTAGGCTATGTCTTCTGGGACAAGGCTAGATTGGATGCATCGGGTATATTCGGTCATCCGTAAGACATTGCTCTCCATTGGATCAGTGCTGAGCTAACATCTTAAAGATTGAAGAAAATTGTAAAGCATTGCCATAGCGCACGAGCTGGGCAACGGAAACATCAGCCTAGCGCCGAGCTGAGGATCAAAACCCTGCTGGATGAGAGGATCTGGGCCAAAGCTCGTGAGACCATGGTGGAATACCTGCATGGATAATCGCCAAACTCGACTGCCAAAGGACCCAATAGCTGCTTGGTTCTGCAGTCTCGCATTTGACCTCGATCAGCACGTTGACGACTTCACAACACCAGTGCTGTCCTCTTACATGCCGGGGCTTCTGCTCTACGTGTTTCCTGCATCCAAGGTTTCTGCTTTCCGAACAACAGGGCGGCCGAATTACTTTTCACCTCCCCTCTTAGCACCCGCATCATTCTCATTTATCCTACCCATCTTCCCATCAATTACCCCACGCAAGCACTACCAACCCGCCACTTCTTGTGGCAGCCAAACACACAACCTACGTTTCTACAACACCGTGAATCAATCCTTTGCCATTGCTCGTATCATTACAAGCTCACTTTGCACGTCCACCCTTTCACGCATCTAGCAATGATGCGAGCATTTTCTCGACCTGGACCTCATTCTTGCGTGCAGATCTTGTGAGGCCGCTTCCAGCATATTTAGCTAGTCCGCAATAGAAAAAAAGCTTTCCCTCATCACTGTCCTCGTATGCCAGTGATTGTTCAGGCTTTCGATCACCACAATCGAACGTGATCGTGACGTGACAGAGTGAGACATTAGCGGGCTGATGTAGTGTGGTGATTTGAATTCAAGAAAAGCAATGCAGGCAGACTTTGTAGCCCCAACGAACAATGTGAAGATCCCCAGGCAAAGATCGCAAAGCTCTCCAGTAGATTGGGGGAAAATGGGCAAACCTGCGCCACAACCACCATAATAGGCTTCAAACATGAGATCAAGCTTCCAACAAACATCGCCTCCTCTCCCCTCAAGTGTCCCAAAGCACCTCACTCAGCTCCAACACCTTCGCGCCCAGCCCCTTCCTCGCCGCCACCGCCCCCTCCCTCCCCTCACTCCTGAGTCCCTCACTATAGCACAGCTCCACCAGCCCCTTCAGCTCCTCAAGACTATACCCAATCTCCCTACCCTCCTTCCTCGCCCTCTCCACAATCCCCTCCGCGCCCATCTGGAACATCTCAAAATACACCGCCGATCGGGCCAGCACGGCCTCGGCCTCGATAGCCTTCAGGTTCTGCTGCAGGACGAGGATGTTCAGCTGCATACGTCCGCAGCCGGGGGTGTTCATCGCGGGGACGAGTGTCGGGGTGAGGGCGATGAGGGCGGTGTCGACGAGGGCGGCGAGGCCGATGGTGATGAAGGCGTGCTCGCGGGAGGGGAGGGATGTGGTGAGGGTGTCGTCGAAGGAGAGGAGGTCGCTGTTGAGTTGCAGGACGGAGGGGTCGGGTTCTTGGGTGGGGTGCGCGAGGAGGTAGGGCGCGGAGAGGGTGCGGGAGAGCATGAGGATGATGCCGATGCGGGTGTCGAGGTGGAGGGTCAGGAGGGCGGTGAGGGCGAGGGAGCGCATGGACGAGAGGGTCTGCTCGAAGGGGGCGGCGGTGGTGGGGGTCAGTGGGAGTTGAGGGGGGGTGGATGTGGCGGAGGTTTGGATTTTGAGGAGGGTCCAGCGGCGGGTTGGAGCCTCCTTGGGGGAGGGTTCGGGGATGATGTGGCGGAGAGCGGCGAGCCGGGAGGAGAGCCATGTCATACTTGTGTGGAGGAGGCAGAGGGCGGAGACGCTACGGCGGTCGGATACTATGTCTGCGGGCTGGAAGGGGGCTCCTTGGTTGGCGGACAGGAGGAGTTCAACTTCTCTGTCAAGGATCTTGGGTGTGTCAGTGCCGTCGCCGCTCGACAGGGTCTCGAGTGCTGTTCGAAGCTCGCCGGTCTCGGCCATGGCGGCGGCGGGTTTCAGCCGTAATCCGGATTCATCCTGGGTACGTGGTCGAGCAACAAGGGCTACACCTATCAGCAAGCTATGGCAAGCAACGGGTGGATACCATACAGCTATACCATTCGAAGCACTTGTCATAGTATGCGACGATTTGGGATATGATCAGCTGGGTAAAAGCCTGGTCTTCGGGGATAGTGTTCAACAGCTTGGAGAAAGATTGAATAAGTACAAAGAATGTTAAAGTGCCCTGATTTCCTGTCAGTCTTTTCACATCATGAGCATTCGCGGGGTTTCAACCTTGAACAACGGTCTCGTTGCTCGTTGAGACCATTGCGGGTCCCTCTGGAAAGCTTCCAGCTCACTGAATGACTGCGTACATAGTTCAGTCACTGTTTCTTCCAGCTGTGGATGAAACACGTTAACAAGAAAGTCGTCAAGAAAGGAAGTCAGCGTGCTAATAGCAATGCTTGAATCTGGCGGTACGATATCCTTCAGTCGCTGGAGGAAAGACAGAGAAGGTGGTAGCAAAAGGCTTATGTTGAAGACGCTAGCATCGATGAGCAACTTGTGACTTGCGACCGGACCATCCGCTGCGGTACTGCTTCTGCTATCTCCCAACTCCGACCGCCTCTGGGACTTGGACACTAAGCCAGGAACAGATGCCTTGAGGATCTGGTCAAGATCATCCTGCGCCGTGGCTAGACTCGCGGACTTTGCATCGATCTCGGCTAATCTGAATACACGCTGTTCAAAGTCAGTGGAAATCCAAAGGCTAGAGGAGAACAATCATGCCTTGTTCTTGTCTCGCAGATTCTTCTGGAATAGATTGGAGTCTGCCGTCGGCATCCGACCTGATCCACTGGACATGTCGCTATCTGTGGCCATGTAGTCATGGAGCAGGGACCGCATCTAAATAGATTAGAAGGGTTTTCAGGCCGCTTGAATGGACTCACCTCGCTTTGGTACAGCTTCCACAGCTCATCGAAGCCTCCAGCCAGTTGATGTCGATCCCGAAAGCCCTCACGCTTGGCTATGCCAACCACCACATCATGCACGACCCGGTGTCCTTCTGCGATAGCCTCAAATTTGGAGTACAATGTCCACAGCAGATCGTTCAAAACATCGTTACTGCTGTTGCTACCTTCAATGTCAAAATCCAAGGATTCTCGTTCGGGTTTGCGTGGACCACGCAAATGTGATGGATGGCGTAGATCAACCTCCTGGTTGGTTCGATCAACGATTGCGAACAGTTCCACAGGAAGCCTTTGCTCCAGCTTATCTACAGCTGCATCGAGGTGACCTAATCTGTTTAACGCTTCCAGAATCATGTGCATATATCGGAAGCTGTCAGCTTCCGGATTCATTGATGCATCGTCTTCCATCTACAATCGTTAGACGAAGCATTATCGCACTTAGTTCAACGACGCAACTTACCGGGGCGGTTAGATTCAAGCTGTGAAGGAACTGATATAATGGCCTGCCCCATGTGTTGGCTACAATCCAAGTCAGTAGAGATCTGCTGGGGTACCGCACAGCCCTTACGCGAAGCAGATGTGCTATTGTCGGCCGCCATCGATGAAGGATTCGGAGTGTATGGCTTCCATCGGTCTTGACAGTAAGGTGATTTGAGATAAACATGTTCATGAAGTTCCTCAATCAAAATATCGGCGAGAGACTACGACCCAATCAGCTTTCGACTTGAGAAAGCTTAGGGGGGCCGACGGTTTCTTGGTTGCTAAAGTAGATTCGGAGGTCTGCCAGTGCCCCTATCTTCTCCACATCTGAGCGTCTGATGATTCTTAAAGCATCTTGAAGAAGATCGACTGCAAGAAGATAATGCTTATCCGATATCCGGGCATCCAGTTGTTCAGGGACCATTTGAATTTTCTCGCTACATGATCAGTACCCAGCTTTTTGGCCCTAATAACTCGGAAACGTACCTACATTTGCCCAAGAACCTGAAGCATATCATCGTAGCTCTGTGACGAGGTCCCCATGCTCTTGAGCTCTGGCTTCGCCGTCATAAGGCTAGATTTCGCATCTAGAATTGAATTTCGCAGCGCCCTGACACGGTTCTGGGAAGTCTGTATGCTTGACTGGATTTTGTGGAAAGTGCCGATCGAGCTATTGAAGCCTTGGTGGTGTTCTAGCCAGGTCTGAGCGTACGCTATGCAGAAGCCATACTTGCTTCCCACTTACCGTTCACGATAGCTTTCAACGCTTTCTGTAAAGACTTGCTCGTGTGTTGGAAATCTTGATAGTCACCGCCGCGACCAAGGGAGCTATGGTCCATCAGTTGCAAAGCAATGTGCACCGGTACACAATCGTCCCGCGTCATCATACCCCAGCTCTCTTCGATATGCTCAAGCACGCCTATGCCGAGTCAGCCTCGTCTTTGCCTTCTGTTGATCCATTGTAGCAACGGCTAGCACTTCAGCTAATCTCATCGCCATATCGACCACCAGACGCATCTGACCTTGGATTTGACTTCCTCCAGGCCCACTGCCAAAAGTCCTGGCGTTGCTCACACTGGATCCATCTCGTTCTGTGCTCCGCCTCCGCCCATCATGACTAGTTCCTCTCCTCTCGGGGCTCCCACGCGCATATACCCCGTTCGAGGCGCCTTCGGATGCATGCTGGCGCGACTGCAATGGCTCGTCGTGGTCTGCAGGTAAGGGTAGGTCATCACTCATTAAACCGCCATAACCACCTGCGCGGCGCACACGACCTGTCTCCCTGGAACCTGTGTCTTGTATATTCCCATCATATCCATTCGATGCTTCGCGTCCATGACTGCCATTGATATGACCGTTGTTCCCATTGTGGAGATAGGACATCCTATGCTCTTCATTCGCACTTTTAGCAGGATGCCGCTGACACTTCCCACGCGTATTCAACCGTCCAACAATTATCTTCTCGTCTGCCTTCGACGGGACATCCCTAACTTTTCGACAGTTTGTCGTACGCCGTTCGTCGCGAATGCCGTCAAGCAAAGAGCTGCTGGATTCAAGGCTAGATAATCCCAGGGCTCTGTTAGGGTTGTTTCTGCGGCCTCCTGTTCTTGACAGATTGGCACTTCAGAAGACATCGTTTGGATGGAGCGACGATGGATTGAGTGGCCTCTGAAGACCAATGGCTATGAAACAAATCATCATATCGTCTCGTACACTCATGTGGTGATCCAATAAGAAGCTCCAAGGGACGACTCTAGTACACATATGACTCAATCAAAATCGTGTTAGCCTTGAGAACGTTTACCATGTCAGGCCTTGGGATAAACGTGCTCCTCTGCAGCATATAAGCCTTTGAGAAAACGATTATATCGAAGTCTGATTGAATTCTCTATTCGTCACGACTCTCCCAGGGGAAGCCCAGGGGAGAAGTGTCTTTAAAGCTATGCCGGGCCATAGCAAAGCAGGTAAGAGGACAAGCTTCAGTATGTTTTTAGTAGTGCAGTCGTTCTTATCTCTGATCAAGCCATCACTCTCCGACCGTGGTCTTCCTACCTCTGTCTCCGTCAAGTCCGCCTCTATTCTGCTTCCATAACTGGTGCAATACCACTTGCAAAGCAAAAATACGTCCCTACCTCGGGAACTTATCCCAAAGGTTTTCTCGTCTCAGGGACACACGTTGGCGTAAAGCCGTCTAATAAGTCTTTCCCTGATCTGGCCCTGCTCTGTTCAGAGACGCCATGCTCCGGCGCTGCAGTCTTCACCAAGAACAAATTCCAGGCGGCTCCCGTAACCGTCAGTCGAGAGACCTTGCTTAAGCGAAATGGCGAAGGCATCCGCGCTATCATCATTAACTCTGGCTGTGCCAATGCGGTCACCGGGAAGGGAGGTCTAGAAGATGCTACCAATATGGGACGAACCGTCGACGCCTGCCTAGCACCATCACCACCCAGCAGCAGCAGCACGCTCGTCATGTCTACTGGCGTTATTGGCCAGCGTCTCCCAATCTCCAGAATCCTGTCTGGCATCCCAAATGCTTACTCTTCCCTCGAATCCACCCACGACTCCTGGCTCCGCACCGCCCGCGCCATCTGCACCACCGACACCTTCCCAAAACTAGCCTCCAAGACCTTCTGTCTGCCTTCCTCCCCCTCAACAACTTACACCATTGCCGGGATGACCAAGGGCGCCGGCATGATCCACCCTAACATGGCCACTCTCCTCGGCATCATCTGCACCGATGCCCCCATCCCAGCCTCGGTGCTGCAACCCCTCCTCACCCACGCTGTCGATAGATCCTTCAACGCAATCTCCGTAGACGGCGACACCTCTACCAACGACACCCTTGCCCTCCTCGCCAACGGCGCAGCAGGTGGCTCGCCAGTGTCATCCCTGGACTCGGAAGACGGCAGAGCAATGACAGAAACATTGACAGGATTCGCACAACAGCTCGCTCAGCTTGTGGTGCGTGACGGCGAAGGCGCCACGAAGTTCGTGCGTGTGCGGGTTGTCAATTCGCCTTCTTATGAAGATGCAAAGAGGATTGCCAGCACAATTGCTCGCTCGCCGCTGGTCAAAACGGCATTGTATGGTAAAGATGCGAATTGGGGACGCATACTCTGCGCCGTAGGCTACACGCAGGGTGTCAGCGAGGGGACTGTTGTTCCCGAGCGGACGAGTGTGAGTTTTGTCCCTGTGGACGGGAGCGAGGAGCTGGAGCTGCTGGTGAGAGGGGAGCCGGAGGCAGTGGATGAAATGAGGGCTGGGCAGATATTGGAGTGCGAGGATCTGGAGGTTAGAGTTGACCTTGGAGGTGGAGAGAGTGGAATCGGAGCGGAAGAAGCGAGCTATTGGTTTTGTGATTTCAGTCATGAATACGTCGTGAGTTTGACACTTTCTTTTCTCCTCCAAAAGGATAAAGGCTGCGCTAACGGGATTGTAGACCATAAATGGTGATTATAGAACTTGATAGGGTTAGCCACAACATCTTGGGTGATGGCAAAGTTTTTGATTTATCTTCCATATCCGTACAGATGCACTTATATACAAGAGGCTTAAATGCCTTTCCACCCAGCCTTCAGACAAGGGAGCTGCCCCCAGCTTTCTGCCGATACTTTTCCACCTCTTTTCTCGAGTGATGCTCGCCAAGGTCAAGTAAAATTATGTCTGCCATCAACCCATCACCATCCCCTTCAAGCCAGCCATGTCTCCCTCCTTGGCAGCAATTTCGAAGTATCCGTAAATGATGCTAATGCTTGTCAGCCATTGTTGCGCAATATCATCCAGAGTGATCTTACGTGACGGCGAGAAGAATACCAGTGCCACTGCCAAGCGCGCCCAGAAGGTCGCTGGCCACAGACAAGGCACCGATACAAGCTCCACCGAAAGCAGCCGCCGTAGGAATAACTCTCTTCAACTCCTTGTACATGCTTTGCTCTCGATGTCCAGCCATGACCAGTCCTTGCTCTTTGAGCTGTTTGGCAACGTCCCTCGGCGCAGATCCAGAGACCTCGATCCAAGTTTTGGAAAATATAGCACAGGCGACCACGATGAAGGTCATGTAGATTGCAGTGTGAACAGGGTCCAGTAACGCTTCAGTAAAGTTGAGTGGTGGTGACATATAATATGCAATTCCAGACGCAGCGTAGAGTTGAGCGGATCCCTCACGTGGTTCCCATACTCCGAGTAGCTTAACCAGAAGATTGTCCGAGAAGCGAGAGTACATCATTTGGCTAACGAGGAAGATGTTGGACGCAAGAGCTGACTGTAACATGATAGGCATGTTCGAGGTATAGAACAGACGGACCGGATACGAGCCTCGCATGCCTCTTTGGCGGGAGGATTTGACCGGGATTTCGACACGGAAGCCTTGAAGGTAGATGACCGCGGCGAAGACCACAAGCGTTGAGAGAAGGTTCATAATGTTGGGAAGGTTCTGCCTGTAGAATGCTTCTCGAAGAGCGCGTTGTTTGTCCGGCCACGTCAGGAGCAGATGGAAGAGCGCAATGACAGCGCCCTCGAACTCAGGTCCTCGGCCTGTGTTGATCGTGGTTGGGGAGAACGCTTTCCAGATGATCGACTCACAGATGTTTGTCGCGATGAATAGGGAGATACCGCTACCGAGACCATACCCCTTCTGCAGAAGTTCGTCTAGTAGAATAACAATGAGGCCTGCAACCACCAATTGAACGACCAATAGCACACAGACACCGGCGCCAAGATCAGATGGTTGTCCGTATAGACCGGTGAGAACGAAGACGCAAGCTTGTCCAAAGGAGATGATGATTGCGAACAACTTCTGCGCTGTTTGATACAGCTCTCGATCTGTCTTTAGATCGAGATTGACATCGATCAAGTGGGTACCGGCAAGCAGCTATCTCTCGGTCAGCCGATTACCGTAGGATTTTAAGCTGATGATGGCGCTTCGACATACTTGGAAGACCATGCCAGACGATATGATGGGCGTCGTTCCCAACTCCATCAAGGTTCCTCTGTTACTTGCCAACATCATCCTGAGCCAGTACAAGGGATCCGAGTTGTCGGAGGAGACAATGCCGTAAAGGGGCATCTGACTCATGATTAAGAAGATGAGGAGGGTTAGCTGCAAGAAGTGACGGTCAGTAATTGCATGCTGGACTGATCAGTTGCCTAGCATTTACTTACGCCCGTCCACATGAGCTTCTGGTTAAAGGGTGTCTTGGTCTCAGGGGCTGCCACTTCTGGGAGTAGAGGAGTGAAGGGCTTGATGAGGTCCAAAAACCGTACTGAACAAAATTATTGTCAGCTACCAAAACAAAGAGAATTGCCAGCATGCGCATGGCTCTCGAGGGTTGAGGCAGGGGAGTTCTCACGGCCGCTCATGGTTGCTGTGGTGCCGCTGCGCGGACTTCAGCAGTAAGGGAGACCTAGTGAACGAAGGTGAGGTCAGGACAGCGGCCAGCGAGTTGACGATTGTTTCCGTTGAAATGGAGCGTGGAAAGTAAAGCGTGAGTCGGTTGTGGGTGGAAGAAATTCGAGGTCCACCAGAACAGAAAGGCCAGATCACCGTGCCAAGCTAGTGCCTCTGCGCAAATATGCCCTTTCTACAGAGACAAGCAACGTCAATTGACTCTTCTCCCCACACGCCTCTATCTTCTTCGTTTGTGACCAAGCCCGATGTCTCTCAAATTGTCAAACATGTGACTTCTACCGTGCAAGCTCACCAGCGCCTGTTGGTGAAGCTCTCTTCCCTAGCTTCATCCTGCCAACCACTGGACGCTCCATGTTCTAGCATGCGCGTGATTCCTTGCTCATTGGCTGTTCCGATGCTTCCTTCCTGCACAAGCTTGTCCTGAGGGCAGACATTGCAGACGTTATCCTTTTCATCATGCTATGTACACTATGGCTGCCGCCAGCGCAGAGCATCTCACCATCCTCTCTTTGCCAATTTCTCACCTTCGCTCAACTTGTCTACATTCAATCCAACCATTGCTTCCCCGAGATCTGTGCTCACCTCCGCCAGTATTTTTGCATCTCGGAAATGGGTCACCGCCTGCACGATTGCCTTTGCTCTTACAGCGGCACTGCCGCTCTTGTAAATACCGCTACCCACGAAGACGCCATCACAACCCAGCTGCATCATCATCGCAGCATCTGCCGGCGTTGCCACGCCTCCTGCGGCGAAGTTGACCACAGGCAGTCGACCCAGTCGCGCAGTCTCTTTCAAGAGATCAAATGGTGCACCTATCTCCTTCGCCATGACTCGCAATTCCATGTCGCTTAGGCTTCTTGCACGGCTGATCTCGGCACTGACAGTTCGCATGTGTCTGACAGCTTCGATGACGTCGCCTGTACCGGCTTCACCCTTGGTTCGGATCATGGCCGCACCTTCCGAAATACGGCGAAGCGCCTCCCCGAGGTTGCGGCAGCCGCAAACAAAAGGGACACGGAAGGGGCTTTTCTCGACGTGGTGCACAGCGTCAGCCGGTGTAAGCACTTCAGACTCGTCGATGTAGTCTACTCCGAGCGCTTCAAGGATCTGAGCGATTTCGTGTCAGCATCTGAGTCCTTTAGGCGAGACGAGAGGGTCGGCTGCTTACCTGGCATTCCACAAAATGACCTATTCGCGCTTTGGCCATGACGGGTATTGTGACGGCTTCCATGATCTCCTTGATCAATTTGGGGTCTGACATGCGCGCTACTCCTCCTTGGGCTCGAATGTCCGCAGGCACCCGCTCCAGGGCCATGACGGCGCAGGCGCCTGCTTCCTCTGCAATCCTCGCCTGGTCGGCATTGACCACGTCCATGATAACGCCGCCCTTCAACATCTGCGCTAAGCCCGTCTTGACAGTAAAAGTGGTTGAGCCACCATTAGTATCAGCTGCGGGGCCATGGCCGTTGATGGGAGCATCGTTGATCATGTTGGTGTTAGGAGACCAATGACTAAATTCCGTTGCAAGAGGTTCAATCTACAAGTCTTGGTGAAGGAATTGTATGAGAAGGCCGACTCAAAGGGCAGCCTTGCTACATGACCATTAGTGAAAAAGATCTTAGATGGGAACGTTTTGCCACAGAACGGCGTTATCTGCATACCTCAAGTAGCGTAGCAAATGATCGTAGACCGAATGAAGATGTTCGCAGGCCAAGGGGATTGCCTGCTTAGTTTTGGTCTCTACAGAATCGCCAGAGGAATCTCAACGAACTGTATAAACCGACTGAAGGCGACTTTTAACTTAATTCTATGACTCTTGCACGGCAAGACCGAACGGAAGCGAGCGAGATCGGCGAGATCGTGGAGTTTAGGTTAATCTAATCAGCAGAACTCAGTGACGGCAGATCGCGCCCCGAGGCTGCTAGCAGAGTTTCAAGCTCCTGAAGCCTGAACACCGTAACATATCTTCTTGATCGGCCATACCTTTCCACTTTCTCACACCCATCAACTCATTGTCTATCATGGCATCCCTCCTCATCCTCCGCCGCCCCCTTCTTGCGCCTTTCTCCCTTGGCCTCGGCATCACGACGGCATTCGCTGCGCACTCGATCTACAAGCCCCGTCCTCTCCTCTGCGACGCTTCCCCCGCTGCTCGGAACATTTCGGACGCCTTCCACACCTATTCGCATGAAGCCAAAGTTCCCGTGTTCAGGAATGGGAGGCCCAATCCTGCCGCATACAAGCAATTGAGCGCTGGGAGTATATGTGGTAAGCTTGCTCCTTCGGGCTTCGCACGGATCGGAGGGGACATTCTTGGGGGTTGTCGTTGAGCACGAGAGCTTATACGAGATGTGGTGGTAGGCCTACTGGGAGGGGTGGCAGCAAGCTCTTTTTCGAGGACGCTGGCATTCTTGTTTGGGTTGGCTGTCTTTGGCGTACAGGTACCTCATACCCTCGACCTCCCCCGCGTCTCACGGCTAAGTGATCCTCTGTTTTAGTGGATGGCGTCCTATGGCTACAACATCGTGCCGACATCAAGGATACAGCGCTATGTGAAAGGGATAGATTTGCGCTCAGCGGTCGAAGACAACATAGCCTTCAAGCTTAGCTTCGGTGCCACTTTCATGCTCGCTGCTTTTGCAGAATTCTGAAAAGAGCCCCTCCTGTTCCCGTACATTCCTATGAACAAGTGAAGATTACTTATCTGGTTGATCTGTTATGGGGATTGTAGATGCAACGGTCATCTGCTGGAAGCTTCTCAATGAGTGCGAGCATTCACGGATCAAGTGCGACAAATGTTTATCTCTGACCTAGTATCGCTCTGTTGCTAAGATCATAGACTGCTCACACTGTTGAAGGATTGACTCTAATCTTCATTCGCCGACCGCACTATCTTCACACTAAAAAGGGTATCATCGCACGCACAATATCCTCCACAATGCGCGAATGCGAGAAACGGTGTCATGATATCATTGACCTGCCTGCAACATATGATAAGGGAATAGGAAAATGGACAACAAATGCCGGCTTCACAGTGCGCGACCGAGATCGTAGTAGATGCAAGCTTTGCTGCGGAAGTTGTACAAGAACGCGTTGCGAGTAGAGGACTCCTGCGAGATGTCCTGAAGAAGCTTGTGGACGTCTCTGAGATATGCGCGATCGTCCGCCGCTGTGTTTTGGATGAGTTTTCTCCAGCTCTCAGCGTCAGAGAGCCTAGTATTTCGGAGGCCATCGAAGTATTCGTCCTTGGTCTCGATAGCTACAATTGGGCCCTCCAGAAAGCTGCTCACGGTCTCCTTTGTGACAGATATCGCTGGAGTGACCTTGTCAGTCCGGCACAGGTGTTTAATTGCTCGGACTTACCTTCTTCGATGACCGTTTTTCGGTTGAACTTCTTGCCCCTTGATGCAGATGTTATGACTCTTACATCAGCTTCTCCACCGCCTACTGCTCGACTAGCGTCTTGCTGACTTGATTGACGAAGTAGTTTTGCCCCGGGTGACCGACCTTCCATCCGATCACGTTCACGGATCTCGCCGCGAAGCCATGCGAAAAGATCCGAAGTGCGCATGTCAGTCTCCTCTTTCCGCAAGGTGCTTCGAACTTTGAGATATCCGTCCTGTTTGATGTAGATGATCCAGGTATGAGGCTCCCGGCTCTCACTTGTCGTACTGTAGACAAGATCTAACCCATGCGTGACGGTGTCGATGACAAATTCTGCGCTGATCTCGTTCGCCCAGAGCTCCTGGATTATCTCAAGCCCTGTCGAATACAGAATCTCACGATCCGAACTTCCGATCAGGACATCGCAACGATTAGGCAGAGCCACATCCTGGGTTTCGTGCTGAGACTTTTTCTTCGCCTTGACCTTGGTAGCGGCCCTCTGGAAGCGTGCCATAGAAGAACATAGCCGATCCCAATTGAAATTGAATCCCACAGCGTGAACGATTTCTTCTTTTGATCTCGAAGAGGCTAATGCTTTGTACGATTCTATCAGCCGATCATAGCGCCCCCCAGCAGCAAAAACCTCCTTCTTTGGAGTGTCAAATATGCATTGAAAGAAGAGATTGCCTCGATAGAAGCTTTCATTGACGCTACCCAGCGGATTGATATATATCTTCCGATTGACGTTGAATCGTTTCAGGTAAAGAGTGACAGCCTCGATATGTCCGAAGTAAACATCTAGGTGCTCGGTGCTCCGCAACAGAGACCGAAGCTTCAGAACCGCTTTGTCGTACGTGTCCCGAAAATCGAACTGCATGAGCTCCTCTACCGATGTGGCTGCTACACCCATGGCGGGTGAGCGAAGGGCACTTCGCACTTTGGTCCAGTCCATCTGACCAGCGTGTAGCGAAGCAAGAGCCTCCTTAACAATGGCCCACTTTGAACGATGGATATTGCAAAAGCCAAGAATGGCATTGAGAATTCTTGAATGATTGATATGGTAGCACATCTGGAGAGATGACATACTTGGAAAAGAACTTATAATTTCGTCGATCACTTTGATAGCTTCAGCTTCACGAAGCGCCAGGTCGAGATAATTTGAGGAAATGATGTCGAAATGCGCTTCTCCTATGCGCCGAGGGGGACCATCGGAGCGAGTAGCTCGGAACACATTACCGATGGTGTAGGTCTTCCGTGGAGTGACTGGGGTCCTTGCAAGCAAGCTGGCATAGGGTAAAGTGAAGTCAAATGGTAACTGTAGAAGATGACCAGTTGGGTCCACGAGCTTGACAGTCTGATCCAGGGTTTTCAGGTACTGAGTTGAGAAGGGCATCAAGGCCGGCATATCCAGCTTTAAGGCTCCATGGCGGCGGAAGATCGAAATTATCTTCTCTTCCACAAAGCTGCGAAGAAGTGATCCACCGGAATCTATATTAGGAACGCCTTTGAGATCATAATCGAACTCGCTCGACGTTACTCTCGGGTAAAACTCTTCATCGTCCTCTTCAATGGGCTGATGAGGATCGTACATATGCGATCGCGTTGAAGGGCGGCTTGCATCTAGCTTGAACTCGTTCACGGCCGCTGGATCCAAATGTGCCTCCTCAGCCTTGGGGAACATGCTGGCTAAGAACTTCTTTCGATAGGATTCCTTATGTGCGTGGCGCAGAACGTGGCGCGCCCATTTGTCGCCCTCGACTTCTTCTGGGATCTGGTCACTGGCCAAGAGCTCTGAGCTGCGAGGTCGGCTCGAAGGGGCATGGTCGACGAGGGATACGATAATGTCGGCCTGTACAGACATATTTGGCTGCTTGAAAATGAGAGGAAGCATAGGTTTTCTATCCCGGAGTTTCCCAAGAATTGCAGCCCTCTCCATGCCAGTCACGATCGCAATACACATCTCAAAAAAGATGATACCCAACGAGTACATCTACAATTCGTTTGTTTAATAGCTGGGCGAAGCTTCCACAGCGTTGTACTCACATCTGCTTTCTCGTTGTATTTCCCCATACCGGCGGAGCGGACTTCTGGTGCTACGTAGAACGCAGTCCCGATGCTCTTAGTAAAGCTGGTATACGCTTCTCCAATATTCCGAGCTTTGAGTGACCCTTGATAGTCGCCGGGTCGTGCAAGTCCGAAATCACCAATACGGACATCGCCGGAGGCATCGATGAAAATGTTCTCAGGCTTCAGATCTCTATGCACGATAGATACAGCGTGTATGTGAGCCAAGCCCTCCAGAATCTGGCGTAAAATTCTCCAACATTCAACTTGATCAGCATGAATGTCTCCTTTGATTAGATCGCGCAGAGTCTACACACGATTAGCAGAGACCAAGGACAGAATTTCCAAACAGACTTTTCGCTCACAATACTCCATCTGTATGTAAAGTGTTGATTTGGACAGGGGCAGACTGGACACAGAGCGCTTCCTACTCAAATGAGTGTCTAGACCAGACATCCCTCTATCACCGTCCACTTCCCTGCTGTCATCACCATTGGCTTCGTCTCCGGTCGTATTATTGTCTCCTGACGCGCTTGCATGATTCGCATCGGTATTCGCGTCGGACGTTATCCGTGCCTTAGGAGCTTCATCATCGCTATCACTCTCGAAGACAATATTCGGACCGCTCTCACTCATAAAGTCCAAGCCTGATGGGTATTCCTCGAACACATCATCTTCATCTTCGTCTTTGCTCCCGCTTGATGTTCCGGACGAGTCAGACTGCGTCGGTCGATCCGCCTGGACCTCTTCGCTTTCAAGCCAAGCGTTGAAATACCTGACGACATTTGGATGATTAAGTTGAGAGAGGAGCATTATCTCGCTCAGGACATCGTTGAGTGCCGAAGCAGAGCGTGATTTGATTAGCTTAATTGCGTAGAATCTTCCATCTAACTTGTTTCTGGCTCGGACAACTTCGCCGTAGCCTCCACGACCTAGGCGTCCAGCCTCGACGAAGTCGTTCTTGTACCTTGAAATCGAAGGTGCTGTTGCAGACTCACGGCGCCGACGGGACACTTCTAAAAACGTCCGCTGAGATGGATCATTGTTGTGGGACGATTGAGGTGGTTGCGCCTGCGAAAGGATGGAATCGTCGTTGCGGAAGAATTCTGAAGGCAGCAATTCAAAGGCTGAAGGGCGTCTTCGGAAGTCTGATTTGAAAATATGGTCGAGAAGTTCTTCGAGAGATCTCGAGAGCTCTAGATTGTCGATCAAATCCCGTGGTGATCGGTGCACGCTCTGCACCTTTAGGCCAAAAAGCATTTGCACTAAAGTAGTACCCAAATCCCAAATATCGCTTGCAGTGAGCCTTTTGCCTCCATTGCCATTCATGACTTCCGGGCAGATCCAATTTGTCGAAGTTGCGGCCGAATAATCCGCGGTGGTGCCATTTTTCATAACATGCATAGCGTGTTGGTAAGAAGCATCGGCTAATTTGACGACTGTGTTACCAGTGTCCGCTTTGATAAGGAGCATGTTCCGTAGGTGTATGCTTGCGTGAACAATTCCATGACGATGGTAAAACATCAGGCCCTCGAGAAGCTGTAGTGCCCATGCCCTGAACACTTCGAGATCAAGAACGTGGACTGTCTCTAGAAGGTCTTGCATACATCCTTTTGGCGTTAGTTCCATGATTATAGCGACATGCCAATGCTCAGGATCAAGATACTCGCTATCGCGGCGCTTGATGACAAAACTTAGTGGTTTGATGATATTGAGATTGTCCGGCAATTGTACCATTTGCTCAAGTCTCTGGTCCAAGTCGAATAATTGCTTCTTCAATATGTCCTGCATGCCTTGCACAGGGAAGCGGCACTCTTTCAGAACCAGACAAGGCTCTAAATGCCGAGGAGCGTTCCAGATATGCACTTTGGTAACTTTTGTAACGGGGCCCTGACGATATCGAACCCTATGGTGAATGACTTGGAATTTTGTCAAGGAGCCTTCGGCATCTTTGGCTGTGATAACGTGGTCGAGCTGTAAGCCTTCGTTGGCTTCAATCTCTGCAGCGTCAGGCTTGCTCGGTGACTTCTCTTTACGCTTCTCTGCACGAGTCTTTGCTTGCTCCATCATAATGGAAAGTGCTTCGTCTTCTTCTGTCTGGCGTGTGTTCGCCTCCTCAGTAGTATCAGAGATGTTCGACTCAACTGTTGTTGCTGACTCTTTTTGCTTTATTTGTTGGGATAGAGCAAGCTGAGCTGCACGTTCTTCCTCTAGGGTTGGGGCTTCTGCAGTCCGAGGTACATTGTCTAGGAGGTCCTGAAGTGTCGTTGCAATTTCAAATATCATTTCAGAGCCAAGTAAGGTCCTGGGCTTATGCGTCACCAAGTCCCTGGTTGCTAGCTGTACCTTAGCAGGGACACCTGGACCAAAGCATAGGCTCAAGTGTGGCAAGGATTTTGGATACGTGTTCGGAAAAGAGGTTTCAAGTACAAGCGTAACATCAGGGTCTTCGCTATTCCTGAGGCTTATGTCAAAAGCGCGGTCGGTGATTTTCTGTAATAAAGAACAACCGTATCAGCGACATAAGATACGCATAACAGGTACTACGAGACTGCATACCAAGCAAGAAAAGAGCTTGGCAAAGTGACCAGTCATTGCCACTTTTTCATAAGGAACACCGATCTTAGTAATGTACATTTCAACGACGTACGACATGGATTCTTTTGACTACCTTAGGAAACCCCAACCTCCCCATTTTGGAGCATGTTCACGGACCACATCGACTCAATCTGCAAAAATGGGTTTGATGAAGTGCTCTGTAGAAGATCATGAGGGTAGTAAATAGAAGATGATACACCTACATTCCATGCTCCAGTCTTGGTCTCCTTCTCCACGAAATCTTCCATATAGATAGATTTCAAGGCTTCAATCTCATCTTGCTGTATCTCAGCATACTTGGTTACCGACTGAGCCATGGCTCTGAACTTATTTCACATCGACACTGTTAAATCAGTCCAAGGCTCACGCATCGTACATGGCGAGCATGAGTAGCCCAGAACCTGCTACTTTATATTGTGGCTGCCAAATGGCTCGCCACGAGAGGACTGAAGCTATATGCTGATCAATGACGCGTCAATGCACACTCCAGAATGAAGGCACAAGACGATTGATCCAGCTCAAAAGACTTTCGCAGCTCGCAATTGCCAAAGAGACAGACGGGACCCTTTCTTGGACATAGGGGTGTTTGCATAATAATCTGCGGCGAACCCAAATCGCGCGGCTTATCGCGGAAACAGATCCGGGAATCCCTGTACAGATCATATGTTTGTTGACGACTCCACGACACGGAAGCTGATTATCGCATGGTATATCAACAATACTTTTGGAGATTACCAACGATTGATAAATTTGTGAGCTACTTACAGACTCTAGCATGCAAGAGGCCATCGTCGTCTAAAATCTCTGGGTCCAGCTGCAGTTATGCTCGGCTGGTTTACTGGACCATCCAAGGTTACCGAAGACCACACTTTTCTTAATGGTGATTCCATGGATGTCCTTGATCATCGTAGAGAATACTGACTGGACCAGATGACGGTGAATACGGCGAGGATGCGCCGGATACCCCTGCGCCTCAATTCGCTATTCGCGCCCTCAAGTCGGCTTTCATTGGAACTCCCCATGCAAAGCAGTCTATGAAGAGAACCCTATACCAAGCCAATTCGAAAGAAGCTGTCGAGATTGATAAGGCTGAAACGCACCCAGGGAGTAAAGAAGAGCAAGGCAGTCCCTCTGGCAGACGGATGAGATTGAAAAACGATCGGCTATTATCTCCTGCAAAAGGAATTTTGGTCACCCCGGGCACCGCGGCAAACAAGCGCAAGACCGTATCTTTTGGCGACTTTGCAGTTGGCGCAAAGAACAGATTCGATCTGTTTACGGGGCAACCTATCGCAGTTGCAAGTCAGGAGGAACCAACGGCGATTCAAGCTACAGCTACCGAGTCTCCGAAAGACCATGAGGTTCAGCCTGTCATTACCAAGTCATCATTCGAAACTCAGCTGGAAGTATCGAAGCGACGTATTGGCAAAGATGCTACATCACAGAAGAGTGTAGTCGATGCGAAACCCCCAGAGGGTCGTGGGGCACCAGGAGCATACCTTGCTAGCCAAGGAATTCCTCAGGAGCCAGTGCGCGATATCACTGTCGACCTGAATGTACCTTGTTCTCGTTCAGGCAAGCATTGGAAAGGAGAGTATGACCAGTTTAATCGGAAATCCAACCGCGAAATGAGGCGCCTAATTCAACATGGTCAAACCATCAAATCATACGCCCAGAAAAAGGACTCGGAAGCTGCTAGCCTTCACCAAAAGTTGGACGAAGAGCTGGCAAAAGCTGCCTCCATGGAGGCCAGAGTGTCGGAACTGGCCGTCGAATTGGCTAGTGTGCGATCGCGAGGTGCGCATGGGAAAATAGACCCGTCGCAGCTTATGACCGATCTGGCCAAACAAACAGCTACTGCCATTAAATCCAAGCAAAAGGCCGAAAGGTACAAAGCCGCACTGAAAGCACATGATGCTGCGGAGGCGTCACCCAGGAACAATGACGAGTGTGTACCCATTGCGCTACCTCATAGCCCTAAATCTCTGGAGAAACAAGTCGAATCCCCCAAGATGGTTTTACTACGGAGCGAGTTAAGCAATCTTCAGTCAGCACTAGACATCGCTGAGGACAAGGCTACAAAGCTCCAGAGCGAAAATCTTGCCCTGAAGCATAAAATGGCGCGGGTCAAAGTTGAGATGCAGAGCTATGAGCAAAGGCGTCTTGCCAGAGACGAGAGGTTGGCAAGAAAGCAAGCCAAGCTTCTAGCTGCTAAAGAGGCGAGTGAAGCGAAGTTCGAAAAGCTCAAAGTTGATCATGAGAAGCTGCGACGTACGCACCAGACCAGTGTCGATGAGCGCAGGCATGATCAGAGACCACCTATCTTGAGAGCCGAAAGCTTACAAGGAGAAGGCACACGGCTAATAGTTGCTCAAGCGCAGCAGGAAGCTCCCAGGAATCCTAGTGTAATCCCAGACCAGCAAGGCTTGCCCGCGTCTCTAGCGGAGAGGCACGCCGCTTTGGCTCCTGGGCGGAGATTTGATCGGCCACGAAAGCACCCACAGAGTCCTGTTGGGAAACCAAGGAGTCCTTTTGTCGAAATTGATAGGCCGTCTAGTGAAATGAAACGTCTTGACGACGACAAGGCAAGGGAGCCGCAGGCATATGTGGACCTCACTTCCCAAGAGTCTAGCCTACATATATGGACACACAACACATCAGGAGATCTTTTAGACAATACTCTGCCATCCGCAGGAACCCCTAAAGGTTCAGACTTTACTCTACTTCGGCGTTCGACCTACAACGCTTTGCAGGAAATTTCACAGAACAACATATTTGAGCAACAACCCAACGATCAACTGCCAGCACCGCAAGTCGGAGCCGCTAGCGAAATTTCGAGACCGGCAACCCTACCCTCAGCTGTTCGGCGCATGCATTCTCGTCGCTCCATCATCGCTTCACCGCGACCCTCGTTCCTCAGCATGGCTCCCAGTGCTCAGAAACCCGGTACGCAGCGGGTCCGGCCTGAGTCTAGCCATATAGATTTGGATAGGAAGTCTATTCTACTCTCTACAGGCACAAGAACGTCAACTATGGGCTCGCGGAGGGTTTTGCCTCCGGATCGTGCAGAAGCAGCGAAGAAGAGGCTGGAAGCTAAGAGAGTAGAGAAGAAAGCGAAAGACGGACCGGCTTCGGGAGCTGGCATCTGAGTGTTTTATACATCGACGGGATTAGCAAGGAGCCGGCTAGGTCCACTAACAGTTTTCAGGTTCTGCTAGAATGCATGCCCAGTTTACATTGACAGACTTTCCTCGTTTCCACGTCGTAGCACGTGTCAGAGTAGGTTAACATAAATGAAGTCATGGCTGCATTATAGCTTAGACTGTGGCTCCTGCGATGCAGCTTTAAAGTCATTAAAGGCCTACTACCCGGTATATGTAGATAAGTCGATATAGGGCTCTAAGATCGAACTCATGCGCTCTGCCGGTTTTAAGGTACTAGTGCGTTTTCAAATTGTTGATGATTGGAATGCCTTGCTCAAGGCTGGACTATCATTGGCGTTTGGTCTGTATCGAAGCTGTCAATAGGATCAAAAAGTGTATCCACCAACACCATGCTGTAGCATCACTCGCTATGCGACCGTTAAATGCTGACATTCCCCGTCGTGGATGCAACTTCTTCACCATGCACGCGAAGAAGAACCCATGTCCTATATGCCACATTTTAGGAACGACCCTTCCCAGGCACAACGTCAATCTCCTCATCACCTTCCATATCCTCTGTATCGATCGCTTCGTCTTCCGTATCTGGCATCTCTACATCCTTATCCTCATCCTCGTCAGGACTATCGTGATCTGGAACTTCTTCATCATCCTCATCCTCATCGTCCTGTCCCGGTTCGGAATCGGTATCTAAATTATTCCAGAGTCAGTATTCCCTCTTGAAGCTTGCGGATGGAGCCATAAGGCATGTCTTCCAAGCGAAGGCTCGCTAGACATGTCTCAAGGCTCTCAAAACACTCGAAAGCGGGTAAAAGGTGCTCAGAAAAGATAACCTACCACTTCCTCCAAAGTCCTCCTCCTCATCGCTGTCAGCCCAGAATGCGGCGTCATCGTCTTCCACGTTTGTTGATGGCTTCTTGACGGTGCTCTCGTGCGTGGGCATTACAAAGCCCTCAGGGATGTCCTTCTTGCTAGCCTCCACGTCCTCTTTCACCTTGGCCTTGTATGCAGCGAAATCGTTGCGCAGCATCACTCCGGCGTCCACGTTCGCCGGAGACGAGCACTCCGCATCGTCGAGTAGCGAGATAATAGATAGGAGTACGGATTCGACGCGCTGAACCGGGGACCAGCGCTCTCCAGCTGATTCGCCGGACATTTCATCATGACCCGGGGAATGAAGGATCGAGATGCAGAGCTTGCCATCGGGGTAAATGTTTGGATGGTACAGGGGACGGGTGAACTTGAAGTCTGTTCCATGATCAGTCAATATTGGTGCAGCAGATATCCATGTGAGCCGTCCTACTTACCAGGCGGGGAGTAAGGATAGTTGCTAGGGAAGGACATCTTTGCTTTGAAGTAACCACCGTAGTAGAGAGAGTCAGGGTTGATGACCATCAAGGCGACATTCCACGAGGTGACTTTGTCACTCTCGAGCTAGCATGCGAATTAGCTCCACCAGAAGAATCCATGAGATTGCAAGCACTTACTTCGACGTTGACCCATTTCTCCTGCGAAAGGGCCTGGAATTCTCTCATCAAGATGCGTTCTGACGTGCGTTCAGACATGGTGACAGTTTCCCTATAAGTTGTTGTGACAAGAACGGATAATCGTGGACGCGTGTCAGGCTTCAGAATTAGTAGATTGAAAGATCAGATAAGCGGGACGATAAGTGAATAATAGAATTTTGAGCTTCCTGAGAAGAAGAACTGCGAAACAAAGACCCCAATGTGTTCATCAACTAATCATCAAGCCTTGGGTATCACTATGTGTGAAGTCCTCGCCGCGCTCAAGCATTTGTGTCGTGGCGACAGACGGACCGTGTCTGTCCACAGTTGATGTGACATGTGCCGGCCGAATCGAAGGGGTGCCTGTTGATGATGTCTTCTTTACATTGAGATCATGCAAACCAAGCTGAGAAGCTATTGAGAGATCCCAGAGACCTTCAACAAAAAGCTTGGGCTTTGCCAAGGCACTGCCCTAGGCCCCTGCAACAATAATGCGACAACTGCAGTTCAATTTCTCAGCAAAGGAACACAGTATATTCAATCATTCTGATGCCGTATGGATGTTAATCTCTGTCGTATATCCGCACTCCCTTATCAATCATCTCATTGGCAATAGGCAGCCTGGTGTCTTAGAATACGTCATAGCTGCACCTCAAACTGATTACTCCCTCTACGTACCATTGCCAAAACTCACGAAGTCGATTCATTCTAATACTATTGTCAAGTTGACATTCATACCTTGGCCATCGTCAATACTGAGAACTCGATAGGCATACCTTAGTGTGCCGCCCTTGCCTGACGTTATGCTCGTTCTTTGGGAGAGAACAAGACGCATTCGAAAATGGCACTTCAGTCACCGTTCAGATCTTACCCTATATGGTACCCTCCTCAGATCTTGGACTCTCCTACAGCTTTCTTCCTTATCCTTTCTATAAGACCTAGCCCGGATTCAAGATGAAGCTCTCTAGCGTCTCACGTTCTGTTATATAGTTACTTGGGGAAGAGCACAATTTCAAGCAATATTCCAAGATCCAAGCGCTACGGAAGTCAGAGTCGATGCAGGTGGCTACGGCTCGCTAGTGAAGGAGGTGCACTAATACTATGATCAACGGCCGCTTGGCCTGGCCGTATCGAAGTAGAACAGGATCTTTGTCGGCTATACCCGGGGACTTATCTCAATCATACGTATAATTTGTGTGGATGAGATCAACAAATTGTAGGCGGCGAATTTCAAACACTACGTCCGAAAGTCATTGCCCTAATCTATGAATGAGTTCGCTCCCTGAGAGTCTGTTAAGTACATTGAACGGGATCACTTTCGGAAGTGACTCGCAAGAAGTTTCCATCATGTACAGACTCTCTTTGTGACTCCAGGTGACGCTCTGTAGATTCTCGATACTGAAGGACCAATCGTCAATAAGTCAATCATGCTCACGACGCCGTATGGGCCCCCTGGGAGGTCCCAAGCTCGTTACGATCAACCTGGGCAGGATTTCGATATCGAGAACATACAGTGTCCCTCCTAGTTTTAGCATACATTGTGGATTCTAGCTATAAAGACCGGACCGGCTTCATCATGCTCAACCTAAGTGCAGAAAAGTGTTAGCGACAGCTCACCTAACACCCTTCAACGCTCCAGATGTTCGAGGACGTACCCTACGATCGATTCCACTTCTTTCAAAATAGTCTTGGATCGCCGCTTACCAATATAGTCGAGGATCTCAATGGTGCTGAGCTGACTGTTGATGGCAGCGCTATGTATTACTCTCCTGTGACGAGCGACTATCTGTGTAGCATCGAAACGCAGTACCTACGAGCCAACCCAGTGAACAAGATCTCAAGCCCTCAAAGGGCGTTGAATAAAGGACAGAACTTGGGCCTGTGAGTTGCTAATGCCAACGACTGCGCCGGAAATTCAAACGGCGTAGTCTATATATGCTCATGCTCGAACAAAATGCGATAAACATCTATAGCATCATGAGTCTCTAGGCTGAGTTGTTGTTTAGATATCCAAAGTCTGTTGATATTACTAATGCTGCATCACCTGTCCTATTCATGGAACATAAGCATCTGGCCTGACTTAGCCAATATGGATTTTGACCGGTTGGCTTGCAGGATAACAGCAAACGAAGAATGTCAGCTGATCGCAATGCAGGTATATCTTCTTCAACAGCAATCAGGTTCCGCGAATTCCCTACTATTCAATGTTCTCAGTATTTCCTTACCTGTTGATATAGGCTCAAGCTATGCTCTCCCGCTCATGTCGCCTTCGTCTTTGGCATGGCTAAAATTGTTCTTCATGCAAGATATCAACCCAAGTGGCACAGATCCCCGGCAGTAACCTGGAGCTATACTCCGAACCAAGCTCCCCAACGTAAAGATAAAGGACAGTGCTCTCGGTGCCTGATTCAGCACAGGAACCCCCATTTTCACTCGGATGTCATTCATCATAATACCGGACTTAAGGATCTCTAAATAGCCAAGCATTTTACTTATGCTCTGTTTTAGAGAGCACTATTGAACATTCTCACGCAAGCAAGTTATGATTCCAGTGTCCGGGGTTGTTCCATGTCTAGTGGACCTAATGGGTTCTTGGGGGATTCGCAGGCTGAATCAATCTAACTGTTTTATACATATACATCTTTTCCGATTTGATAGCATTGACTGTTAAAGGCCCGACGACCTGTTGCTCGGCAGCCTCATCTCTCAAAAGGCAATTCTTCAGTACTGTCATAGCTGGTTGATATAATTGTACCTTGTCATTGTCAAGGCTACTCTGGCATCGTCCAAGGAGTTGTCTGGTAGCATTGCGTTTCCAAGATACAAGGGGGGTGCTGACTGTATAACGACAGCCGAGAACAGCAGAGTAGCTATGTGTAAGTCTATCTTTTGCTGGACAGCAAGAACCACAGCTTGCTTCACCTGAAGTACTTAAGCTTCAGAGGTCGCATTGCGTCATAGCCAGTTTCTCCGAAGAACAGCCGGCATACCTCTTGAGCTTACATGTAGTTTGCACATGAGATTTATATGTCGCCAATGTCTTCTAGGTTGCATCAATACTGTCTTAAACTTAAGATTTATTGAGCCTTCTTGCTAGACACCTCTCGTATTATCATTATCCTCCATGCATACTCGTTGAATGGCACGCCTCTTCGAACAGCAGCAGCTGCTATGGCTTCCGAGCCTAGCCCAGAGAGCATCCAGAGCGTTGCCGCTGTCACCGGCCTTCTATTAGGAGAAGCTTCGAGATGGCTCAAGGTACAGCTTCTTCTTCCCGAATTAGTCCGTGCAGCCTCTGTAGCTGACGACTACTCGTATATGTAGGCATACAACTGTGATCCTCAGAGAGCCTCGAATGCGTTCTTTGATAACGACGGTGTATTACAAGACCACGTGAGGCCTCGCACTCTACGATCAGATCCTCTTTTTGATACAGAGTGGTGATTTAGGATATTCCGGGTAGTTGGAACGAGAGTCAATTCCATACTGACAAGACTACTGGCGGAAATCAGACCTGTAAGAAGCCTGAGTGCCCTGTCCTTGGGCAAACTTCTGGCCATGACTGCTATTCCCGGACAACTGCCGCTTGGCTGACCTGTGTTTCTCTATTCAGCGTTTGCCGTCCACCATCCTGATACCTTGAATCCGCAGGTATTCGGAGGAAATGCGCCTTCCCGACCACCCTCCCGAGCGAGTACGCGGGGACTTAATGCATCCGTGGCGCAAGCATCTGGTAACTAGTGTCTCTATACTGGCTGTAGCTATATAGCATCCTGACTCGAAGGTTCAAGGAACTAGCTCTGGGATGGCTTCAGACGAGCAGGAAAGACGAGAGCTTGATCGGGCTGTGGCTATGTCACAGTCAATGACCGGAGGCCCTTTGTCGATAGGCCAAGAAAGTGGAGTAATAGAGGCTCGCAAGCCCCAGTTCGGACCAGCAACACGGGAACATTATGAGACCGCCAAGTGGACGATGACTCTACCCGGTGCTCATGCTCGAGAGATCCTAGAGAACCCGGATCCACCACATCGTCAGCGAGAACCTCGTGGCCCAGCGTTCTTGAAACCCTCTCTAGAAGATACTCGGCTCCCGGCCTTGATCAAGATCTTGCACGCCATCCCTTTGGCACGAGAGGCGCTATTGGACCTAGACCATACCATACCCGACTATGGAATAGATGCCGAGTGGTGGGACGGCGTGAATATTGACGTTAGGACCCTTCAGGTTGCTTATCCGGAGGAGGAGGAGAATCAAGCCAATTCTCACAAGGTTATATATGAGATTCAGCGCTTGATGGCATTCTTGGACCAGACGGAGCGAGCTTATGGGAGTGCGGATGGGTTGATGCAGCTGATCAAGGCCACAACACAGTGTAAAGTTGATCAATCCCTCGGGACCATACTTGAGGCCTGGGCCGCGGCCACCTTAGATGCTGACCCGGAGACCCCTCTGGCTGAGATTCTCATGTCCGAGGCTAGACGAATCTATTCAGAGCATGCCGAACCCGAAATCCACCCTTGTTGGTGCCTTGAGCTCTCCATACCCGAAGATTCGGATTCAGGACCTTTACGATGTCGCACGCTGTATGATGTTGTCGACTTCGCATTGTGGGGGAGCCTGCAGGAAGGTCGCTCCGAATACGCCTATTTACACAAGCTTGGAGACGTGCTGTGTGTGCAGCTAACTCGCCAAAGCAAAGATCAGTCAACTGGCCTAGGCATAAGGATCCCGGCGATATGGTATCTGGACCGTTACTTGGAGACCTCACGTGAACAGGCCCTTGATATGTTAGCCGCTGAGCGGGCCTTAAGGAAAGAGGTCGAGCGGATTGATCATGCAACAGCTAGGATCACGAATTACAAATCCTCGACCGGCGATCAAGAGTACAATGCGCTAGCGTTGATCGAACAAGCGAAACAACACTTCGCCAACAGAGGTCCAGCCATCGAAACAACAAATGGAACTTCACCGGACCTCGGAAAAGACTGGAGCGAAAGGCCCTTGATTGAACTGCAAAGGCTGGCTGAAAATATTGCGCAAAAATTGAAGAGTACGGATCCACACAGTTTATTGCTTCCGATGCCGCTGACCATGCGCCTTCTAGCTCTAGAAATCTCTCGCACCAGAGCCCTGGAAAAATTCGCAGATATATCTCAGTGGTACACCAAGGCTTCCGAAGATCCCAAGGAACCACCTCACTACAAATATCTGCTTCGCGGCGTCTCGTCTTCCAAAGAAACAATCTACGTTCTTGAAAGCGACGACACCATTGACGATTTCGCTACATCAAAGGCTAACGCAAATGAATGGCAGTGGTGGAAATTGAGCTACGCGTCGGGTCACACAGAAGCACTGTCACGAAGCGTAAGTTCGATGAGTCTTGGGTAGCCCCTAATGTAATCGTCATGTGAACATCAAGCTTACTGGTCGTCCTTGTCATCAGAAGGTCCGCGAGGTCGAGGTTTTGAAGGCAGCCAGGGACGGATCTTCGTCTGCCCTGCTTGTATACGCTAATGAGACGTCAATCCAATTGAAGCCTTCCGATCTGCCGAGTCAACTCCAGGTAGGGTTCAATTCTCATGTGTGATGCGCAAAGGCTGAGTGCTTCTAGAATTTCGTTCGAGCGGACAATCTCAATTTTGCAGCAGAACTCGAAAAGTTCCACACAAACAAGCCCACCACACCCACTAAACGAAAGGTCGATGACCTAGATGATGGCGACCTTGTCACTGAACATGATCACTCCTCAGGTGATGAGGACTCGATGGATACCATGATGGGTGATGATCCCATACCGTCCGCGCCAATACGGAGGTCTAGCAGTCGATCCCCGCCACAGTCGAGAGACGAGATTAAGTAGGTTGAGGCACGATGACAGGCGACGCGGTTACGTGAAGGTCTCACCATGCCAATTTTTCAGACCAGTACACCGATGAACGATCCACCGCCCATAGCTGCTGTGAATGACCAGCAGAGACTAAAGATGCTAAATCGCTTTCGTATCGCGAGGATTATTCGAACGACTGACGGCAGCTATCGGCTGGGCAGCTACAAGCCAGATTTCAGTAAGGAAGATGACGAGGGCGGGTGATTGCACAGCACAACGTAGTGTACTGGCGTGAAGGACAAAAAGGGGTTGATAAGGGGTCCTGCCATTGACATGGATATCATAAGGCGTGACTGCCCTTGCGTTGTGGGGACTACTTGCATTTCCATTGGCCAGTGCTGGGAAGAACATGGCCCAAAGAATTGGAACGCCTCCCTCGCAGAGAAAGCGAATTAGGACAATGTGAATTCTATCATAAGCGTGGCTCTCCTACATGATGTCGAATAGAAAGGACACTCTTCTCTTACCCTCATCCACTACCATCACGTTCGTATCACTACTGAGCCAATGATGCGGCTAATCTCAATGAATGTGAATGCACTAAAGGTACTTGATACTTTATATTACAGGAACGATAAGCCGGGCTTGGCTCGCTTAGACGGGATCTTGTTCCGTTCCCGAGGTAGCCCCGTCCCTCGTGGATTTCAAATGAAGTAAATGAAAGTAAGATACGGACTGACTTCTGTAGAAATAACCTCCGACATCCTGCTTCAGTCCAACCGTAGTTGATTACTTTCAGTAGGACAGGATACGTGTGGAAGATAATCGCCTCCTCTGAGGCTCTTTGGTGATTTTCAAGGTTCTCAGTCCTGGATGACATCTACGAATGTGCTCTCCTCAAAGCAGATCCTCGTGTCTGGTGTGCCGGAGCAGGCGGCAGCGCGAGCAGCGGGGATGCTGGCCTATGGCTCTGCTCAGGAAGTCATCTCTTCAATCGGCTCGGAGCCGCGACTGTTTTGGCCAGATTACTTGGGCGCGCCGTCACCCGGCCAGAGTAAGCAACCATTATGCGGTAAGTCAAAGAACCTCTTGTATCCAGATGTGCACTATTAACTATTCGGAAACAAGGGAACTCTGAAGGTTGGGGCCCGTTAAGCCTCTACAGATATGACTTCACGCCTTGCTTCCTTGATGTCTGGATCGCCACCGTAGCACTGTTCGGCATCGTCTTGGGCGCCGCAGCAGTATGGTGGTTGTCGACAAGGAGACTTCCCGCATCCGTCAGTAAAGATTGGCATTTCTACACAAAGCTTGCCGTCATCGGAGTGCTCGTGTTCACTACTGCCCTTCAAGGGTGTCTTCAGATAGCGGCTTTGCCAGGTCTATGGTACGGTGACTTCCGCTTTTGGACCTCCATCATCACGCTCTGCTCGCTGTTTGTCATTGGCTCGGTTCAATATTTCGAGCATTGGCGAAGCCGACAACCGAATGGCGTGGTGTTGTTCTACTGGCTTCTTCTGTTGATGGCATTCGGTGTCAAGCTAAGGTCCCTGATCTCGCAACAAGCCTTCCGTAATCGTCTGTTGTATTTTGTCACCTTCTGTCTCAGTTTTGGACTGGCCACACTAGAATTCGCACTGGAGTATCTGGTTCCAAAGAAGCTTTCGGCATACGATGCACTAGGAGACGAGGACGAATGCCCGATCGAATATGCGGATGTATTTAGTATCCTGACCTTCAGCTGGATGACTCCAATGATGAAATACGGTTATAAGCAGTTTCTCACTCAGGACGACCTATGGAATCTAAGAACAAGGGACAGTACCAAGATCACTGGAGAAGTATTACAGGAGGTCTGGGCTGACGAATTAGAGAAGAAGCGGCCATCTCTCTGGTTAGCTTTGTTTCGAGGATTCGGCGGACCCTATTTTCGCGGCACTGTGATCAAGACTTTGAGCGACGCATTATCTTTTGTGCAACCACAACTCCTTCGGCTACTAATCTCGTTCATCGACTCCTATCGCGGCGATGGCCGAGAACCACAGCCCGTAATTCGAGGCGTTGCAATTGCAATAGCCATGTTCCTCGTATCCGTCTCCCAGACAGTCTGCCTCCATCAATATTTTCAGCGTGCGTTTGAGACTGGGATGAGAGTCAAGTCATCCTTGACTGCTATGATTTATGTCAAGTCATTGAAATTATCTAACGAAGGACGTGCCGCGAAGTCAACGGGAGACATCGTCAATTACATGGCCGTAGACACCCAACGCTTACAAGATTTGACGCAATACGGTCAAATGCTTTGGTCTGCGCCATTTCAGATCATGCTCTGCATGGCTTCACTCTACCAGCTCGTAGGCCTCAGCATGCTGGCGGGCGTTGGAGCTATGATTCTTATGATCCCCATCAACGGAGCAGTAGCCAAGGTGATGAAGACATTACAGAAGAGACAGATGAAGAACAAGGACTCGAGGACGCGACTCATGACGGAAATCCTCAACAACATGAAGAGTATCAAACTACATGCTTGGTCTCAAGCTTTCATGAAGAAACTTAACTACGTTCGAAACGATTTAGAGCTCAAGACTCTCCGCAAAATTGGTGCCGCCCAGGCAGTTGCAAATTTCACCTGGTCCACCACTCCTTTCTTGGTTTCATGCTCTACCTTCACCGTTTTCGTTCTTACCACTGACCAGCCTCTGACTACCGAGATTGTATTTCCAGCCTTGTGTTTGTTCAATCTTTTATCTTTCCCGCTGGCAATTCTCCCAATGGTTATCACATCAATTATCGAAGCAACCGTAGCTGTAGGACGCCTCACAGAATATTTGATAGCAGAAGAGCTGCAACCTGACGCGGTTCTCACCAAGGAGCCTGCAATAAATAAAGGTGATGAAACTGTACGAGTCCGCAACGCTACGTTTACATGGGACCGTAATAAGAGCCGAAATTGCTTGGAAGATATCGATTTCGTAGCCCGCAAAGGAGAACTAGCTTGTGTCGTTGGTCGTGTGGGTTCCGGCAAGTCGTCGTTCCTCGAAGCTGTGCTTGGAGATCTCTGGAAGCTGCGCGGCGAAGTTATCGTGCATGGTCACACCGCTTACGTCTCTCAACAACCTTGGGTCATGAACGCTAGCGTCAAAGAAAACATTACATTTGGGCATCGTTGGGATCCACACTTCTATGAGCGCACAGTGCACGCCTGTGGACTTACAGAGGATCTCAAGTCTCTTCCGGATGGGGATCAGACAGAAGTCGGTGAAAGGGGCATCTCTTTATCGGGAGGCCAGAAGGCCCGTTTAACATTAGCCCGAGCTGTATATGCTCGCGCCGACGTCTACTTACTCGACGACTGCCTTGCTGCAGTGGATCAGCACGTGGGAAGGCATATAATTGATAATGTTCTGGGCCCTCAAGGCCTTCTCTCGAGCAAGACGCGAATTCTAGCAACCAACTCGATTCCTATTCTGCAGGAGGCCAACTACGTTACTTTACTCCGTGACGGAAAGGTCCTAGAGAAGGGGACCTACGAGCAACTGATGGCAATGAAGGGCGAGGTGGCTAACCTGATCAAGACCGCAAACAACGAGGATAACGAACCAACGTCCCCTAGTGAGGGCGACAGCAAAGAGACAAGCAGCTTCGGAAGCGAGGATTCGACAACCGTAATAGGTACTGGCAATTCGGAAGAAGAGGGCACAGATCCGATTCAGGAAGGCATAGGGTTCCTTGCACCAATGAAAGCGGGGGGTGGTACTGGACGCAAAGCCAGCAGCACGGAACTGCGGCGTGCCAGTACTGCATCCTTCAAACGACCTCATGGGAAATTGGCAGACGAAGAGGGAGAAGGCATCAAGACAAAACAGACTAAAGAGTTTTCCGAGCAAGGCAAAGTCAAATGGAGTGTCTATGCGGAGTACGCCAAGACCAGCAACCTGATTGCAGTGACAGTCTACCTTATTATGCTCATGGGTGCACAAACGGCGCAAATCGGGGGCAGTCTCTGGTTGAAGAACTGGTCTGAGGTCAACGAGCGTCAAGGAAGAAATCCTGCGGTTGGCAAGTACATTGGCATATATTTTGCGTTCGGAATAGGCGGTGCGGCCTTAGCAGTCGTTCAAACACTGATACTGTGGATCTTCTGCTCTATCGAGGTACGCCGGCCCGTCTCATGCTTGCTTTATCATCTCTTACGGGATGTTGTGGCTATCGTCAGCACCTGAGAGCCTAATTCCGCATATCGTTCGTTATAGGCATCTCGAAAGCTACACGAACGGATGGCCTTTGCTATTTTCAGAAGTCCCATGAGGTTTTTCGAAACAACGCCGGCGGGGCGAATTCTCAACCGGTTCTCAAGGTTCGTCGTGCCCTTCGCCACCATGCCATTTTCGACGGTTCACTGCATGGCGCTGCTGCAATGACACGTTGTCCGCTTGGCTGACAGTGCTGGTAGTGACATATACCGAGTGGATGAGGTTCTTGCACGAACCTTCAACATGGTTAGATCCCCGATTGCTTCGATTGGATTCAGATTGATTCTAAGTAGCTGTTTGTGAATACCGTACGCGCCTTGTATACACTGGTACTCATCACAGCATCTACTCCAATCTTCGTTGCCCTCATCGTACCTCTGACCGCCGTCTACCTCTACATCCAGCGCTTTTATCTGCGAACCTCAAGGGAGCTCAAACGATTGGAGAGCACAAGCAGAAGTCCAATATACGCTCATTTCCAGGAGTCACTAGGTGGGATCACAACCATTCGTGCATACCATCAGCAACGAAGGTTTGCTTCGGAAAATGAATGGCGCGTTGATGCCAATCTACGGGCGTACTTTCCCTCCATTAATGCAAACAGATGGTTGGCGGTCCGTCTTGAATTCCTCGGCTCGTTCATTATTTTCGCTGCCGCGGGTTTCGCAATTATATCGGTTGTGACGGGAAGCAGGCTCTCGGCGGGCATGGTAGGCTTGGCTATGTCGTATGCTTTGCAGATTACCCAGAGCTTGAATTGGATCGTGAGGCAGACGGTGGAGGTCGAGACCAACATTGTCTCAGTCGAACGTGTGCTAGAGTACGCCGAACTACCAAGCGAGGCGCCCGAAGTTGTCTCAAAGAACAAACCTAAGATCAGCTGGCCAGCTCAAGGGGCAGTCCAGTTCACAGACTACTCCACAAGGTACCGGCCAGGGTTAGGCCTGGTTCTCAAGAACATCAATCTCGACATCAAGCCGCACGAGAAAATCGGTGTGGTAGGTCGCACAGGGGCTGGGAAGAGTTCCTTGACTATGGCGCTATTTCGAATTATTGAGCCCTCGACGGGCAACATCACTATCGATGAGATCAATACGTCGACTATCGGTTTGACCGATCTTCGACAAAGGCTTGCTATCATTCCTCAGGATGCTGCACTTTTCGAAGGTTCCGTCCGAGATAATCTCGATCCCGGTCACGTCCATGATGATACGGAGCTATGGAGTGTACTAGGCGAGTGTCCCACCACCCAATCGCCTCTCTGATGCATTGCAGACGCTAACGTACGGTCCGGCGGGACAGAACACGCGAGGTTGAAAGAGCACGTAGCTTCTATGCCAGGGGCTCTGGAAGCCCGGCTTCTCGAAGGTGGTGAGTGCTAAATCTTCCTCGAGGTTGACGCATGCACCAATGATGTGTCGTGCATACCCTGCAAGAGTCAAGCATGTAATAACACGCATCGGGAACAGGGAGCAACCTCAGCCAAGGCCAACGGCAGCTGGTTTCGCTGGCCCGAGCTCTTTTGACACCCACGAACATTCTAGGTAATGATCTGCCACGCCCCTGAGCGAGATGGAAGGCTTGGCTGACACTGAGGTCTATGACTTTTCTAGTCCTGGACGAAGCCACGGCAGGTTTGCTCCAAGGCTCACGGGCCCAATTTTGCGCTAATCTATCATCATCACAGGCCGCAGTAGACATCGAGACCGATGCCCTGCTGCAAACCACTTTGAGAAGTAACATGTTTAAAGACCGCACCATTATAACCATCGCCCATCGGATCAACACCATTCTTGATTCGAACAGAGTGCTTGTCCTAAAAGATGGGGAAATTGCGGAGTTCGACACGCCTTCAGCCTTGGTCCGCCGCAAGGGCCTTTTCTACCAGCTTGTTAGAGAAGCCGGTCTGCTTGACAGCGTCGCATAGCCAGCCCGGCGCCCCGAGCCGGAGACAGTATAAGTTTACGATTAAGCATAAAGGGAAGGGAATCTACCGTGGGGAATGCGTGTTGACCACATTGGCAAGGTTTCGATGCGCAGGTGGACGTGGCTGCATGAATATGCGAGTCGTGCATTGGCCGGGGCGCGTGGGTTGTTTGTAGACCCGGATTTCCCTTCGAATCGATCCTTCGAAGGATCATCGTGCGTGTAAGTGAAGAGATCTGGATGCTCACGTTTGCTCCCTCAGATCAATCCTCGAGCCGCAAGTCCTACAGCAAATTACAGGATCCGCACGCATCTAGTTTTGGTTCTACGAGATGACGATCTACAACAGCGGCGAGCTGCCTTAGCTCCGCCACGGATGCATGTCTTGCTTCCCCACAAGCCAACCCTCGCCACCGCCCGGAGACATACAGGACCTCAATGTCGAAGGGAAGGTGAAGAAGTAGCCATCTAAACACACGCTTCCTCTCATGCCTTTTCTTTTGCTAGCTACCTCCTCAAAGCTTACACATGAGAGAGCTACCGGCCAATAGCCATCACTACCCATCTCAACCGAAGGTTCTGGAGCTGTATTGTGTCACAGCTGCCGCAAATATCACGATGAGTGAGGGGCGGGCCGAAGCGGACTAGGTGATCTGATGTGACACACTCCACAATTTCCGTGCTCCGCTGCATCTTCTCTGCGGCATCGATTCGAATGGCTATCCACAGGCTGTCGGCTCAACCCTTGTCCTGCTGATGGGTCCGACTACACTCCATTAATCTTGTGCGGATCTTTGCTGCTCATCATCCAAGTCCTGTTCTGCGATTGGCCTTGGGGTTCTGAGTGCATGGAAGCTGCAGATTTAGGCCTCCCGGAAGCTTGAAGGCTACTCCGATGCCTTAGATCGCCTGTCTGTATATCGCTTGGCTATATCAAAAGCTATCGCCAATCGTAGGCTGAACGATGCTCCTCCAGTCTCCCTGTCTAATGATTCTTTACCCTTGTGCAGTCGTGTCGTGTGTGCGCCAATTCTCCCGATACTGCCTAGCGAATCCAGGCATCGAATAGACGTATATTTAGTGAGCTCTTTGCCCTTTACAGGCCTCTCCTAGGGGTACGCAGAGCCAGCGACAGTCTTCAGTCTCCATTATCCTTTGCTTGTGAGACGCTTTGCAGACTTAGCTTCAATTTCCTACTCGATATTTTCTGAGCTGCCGGACGATACTCTGAACTCGCAAACTACCAGGTGTTGGGTGGGCGAGTTAGATCTTCTGAGCTCGCTGTCATTATCGGTTCAGTAACCCTGGCTCTTATTACTGCCAGTAGCTACATACCATAAGAAGTGATTGCTGATACTTTTGCCAGAGTCACGGTACGAGTCTGGCTGAATGATCCCCGACCAAGCATTGCCTGACGTCTATGACTCCTGAAGCCGGGTAATCTAGTATACACCCTTGAGATTGAGTCATCCGGTATTAGCACCATCGCTCGTTACCAAGTCAATATGATTGTTGCATTGCCCGCCAGCAATATCTCAAAAAGAGCACAAGATAAAGGACCATGCGCTTCTAGTACAGAGGACTTTATACCAGACAAACATCACATATCTTCAGCGCTTCCTTTTCGTACAAGCTTTCGAAAACCCAATGCGGATCGGCCCACACCTGTATGTAACACCATCTTTCCAATAGTAAGGTAACGGAGAGGGTGGATGACTAATGACTGCACCTCTTACTTTACTTTAGCCTCAATCCCTTTCAAACAATCCCAAGCAAGCTCAAGCTTGGTTCTCGGGCTACTTTGATCAATTTGGGAAATTCAACCTTGCATCGTCATCCGTCCTGAAGATTCACCTGGACGAGCTCTTCTCCCCACATTTCCGGCAAAAGCTCGCTACAATAGTCGCTAAAGAGGCTCCATCAATCTACATTGATCCTGCAGGTTAGTATTTCGGAAGCAACTCACGTTTCTACTTTCATGATCATTTCGCGCCTGCACAAGGCCAGATAGCTGACAGTCAATAGTCTACGAAAGCAAAAAGACTAATGTGGGCAGCCTTGGATCCCAGTCACCGGAACTCGATGATCAAACAATGAAGCATGCTTCTGCAGCTAGAAGCAAGCGTGCTGTGTCCAATGAGTTTATGTCGACCAAGCGAAGGAAGTCCTGCCTCAAAGACACAGAACAGCTGCTTCGCTTGAACAGTGTGGTTGACGACAACGCTATCAAAACAGGGCAGGATTCTACAGACGAGGACGATGACTCAGATGATGACGAGGTTGTTGCCACTGGCTATTCTTCGGTAGCGATCCGAGTGGACGATGTGGTGGAATTAGATGGCATTATGGATACCAGACTACAACTAATGCAGCAGAAGAGTTGCAAGTTAGTCGCAAAGGCTTGGATAAAGGTTCATGAGCCTCAAAAACAAACGAAGTACCCATACAACGGGGGTATACTTCAGGAAGAGGCGATTCGTCAGTATGGCGGCAAAAATCTAGGCGAGCTCACAAAACCCCCTTGGTGGCCGTCTACAGAGGGGTGGCCTAATAACGGGGGATGCCGCCACAGAGAGCCTGATCATCTCAAGAAACCTGGTATGCTGTCTTCTTGTTGACCAGTGTGAAGCTTATCTGGGAGTAGAACGGCTTGTCCTTCTCAAGCACATGCTGAAAATATGTCCCGTTGCCATGCTGAAAGACAGTACCAAGGAGGTGCAAGCGAGCCCCTCAGGCATGAAACAACATGCTATTGACCATCTCAGAGAAATCTATCGCCTACGAGACAAGCAAGAGCGGTATGAGAGAGGTGAAATAGGTGAGAACCGTGGTATATTCCAAACGAGCCCTGTACGAGCTGACGGCCAATTGTGTCCTCCTCCAGATGGTGGTACGATCATCCCTGTTGAATCGCTGCCAACTGAGAGGCACCAAGGGTCTAACCCAGCGAGGGGCAGACAAGAGCCCACAATAATCGCGACTACGAACAAAAAAAGCTTGACCACTCAGAACAGCCCGAAAGCGTTCTCCAAAGCAGCTGCCAGACCGGACTCTGAAAATTCACAGCAGGAAGCCGCAATTGAGGATGAGATTTTGGTACATCTATCCAACCGGCGAAGTAATCAGATATGTCAGCTCAGTGGGCAGAAAATGCAAGCCCCGGCTTTCAAGAACGAAGAGAAGGAAATCTCGCGAGCGACAAGTAACATCCAAAACGATTGTCTCTATAACGTGTCCGCTTTAGAGCTCCAAGCGACTAGACACAACGCCCGGCTCGAATACCGCAACGATGGGTCTGCACATCTAGACTTAACTTCTACCTCTCATCGAAAGGCCGGCACAAGATTCTGCGAGTCCTATATTGACGCGGGCAATGCAAGCTTTGGCGACAGCAGTGAGCTACGTCGGAATCATGGCCTCCCGCAAGTTTCTACTTGGAATGGATTCAACGGGAGCTTAACCCCTACCAGCCATAGCGGGTCAACTACCCTGGACATGCCATTCTTCGACGACGAGTACGTATTTGGAAACACGCTGATGAACAGCCCTTACCGAAGTTCAACCGAAGACGTGTTTCCGAAACCTTTGGGTGCTGGAGGACATGGACAGTCCTGGGACTTCTCGTTTGCTCATCCCCAGCAGAGATGAAGCCGTACCCAAACCCTCTACAAGTATACGGATGAGGATATGAATCCACTACCGCGATGTGCCCCCGAATGTTAGAAGTACTGTAGGGGCCTCGCTTACTTCCCTTCAGCAATCTCGGGTGGATCGAAACTTCAGGATGATCTGTTACTCTTTCCTTGGCACAACATCGTTAGCGCCGGCGGCGTGTTTGAAAATGGGGTGTGGCTTCGTCTGGCCAGCAGCCAGCTTCACATGTGAGCCTTCTCGCCGCACCTAATTTCGCCATCGCGAAGAACCTAACCTTGATCATTCTTCTCGGTCCTATTGGCATTTATCCTGTTCAGCAGAGCTATCGTATGGGCAGGACTGCCTTGTATGATTTGGTCGGTCAGCCTTTTTTTCAGCCATGGCTGTAAGTGTCCAATGCAATCTGGCTACGTCATTGAAATTCCATCCATTGCCTCAAAGATCGAGCTTTGCGCATGTGTACGAGCGGTCGTTCATGGGGGGCAGCACTTCAACTTGGCTTCTGGGCTACTAAACTGAAGAGGCTGATGCACTGTCTGATCTCTATGCTCGTTGTCAGAATTTTGTTGTATGTAATGCCAGCAAGAGGGCTAATTTGGCGATTGTAGTGAAACATTTGAATAGCTAGAGAGCTTGAATATATCAAAGACGCTATTGATCGTTGTTCATCTACCTTACGGAGGGCAACCTTAATGTTCACTAACTATTTCTCCGGGGACCCAACATGGCACTTCAAGGACTTATATCACAAGGGGTATATAAACAATACTGTCAGTCCTGTATTTTAGATATTGGGAGATTATCTACAGCTTTGCACTTGGCTGAGATCAACATAAATGTCGCTGAAGTACCTTTGGTTTGATTAATTGATTGATTATTTTATTAAGCACTCGAGTCTTTTCTATTCGAGAATGCTATGCAACTAGTAACTATTAATCAATCAAATTTTGTAAGAAGTCTAATTGATTATCTATCTACAGCTTTTGTATAGACTTTCTTAATAAAACAATTTTTTTAAACACAATTATCTTAGTCTTTGCTTTGTATTTTATATAGCTAAGTAAGTTTTCGATTCAATATATCTTTTATCGAACGCTCTAGTAATCTATTGTAATTAAAACTCGAAATTAATTAATAAGTTCGATCTCTTTTATAAATATAATTGCTTTCTTTAAATTGTAGAAATTAGTAAATATAGTTTTTAAACTAAACTTTCTTTATATCTTTCTTTTCTTTCTTTTCTTTTACAAATTTTGTTTAAGATTAATATACTTTTTGTGTATAAGTAAAATGTATTCGATTGTTTGCAATACTTGTTTGCATTAACGATACTCTATCTCGATATTAAATTCTTTTTGTTAAAATAGAAATAAACAAAGTTTTAATTTTTTTGTTCTTATTTATATTATAAATATGCTAAAATTCTCAATTTATTTATTGTAAAGTCTTAATATTTATTTTTTTAAAATTTAACTATATAATACATAGTTTTTTGTCAATTATATATTTGTTTTATAAGATAGTTTATTGTTGTTAAATCTTTTTTGTTAGCATTATTTTTTTTGTATTTCAAAAATAGTAAACTAGTTTTGCAAACTTTGCTATTTAATTTGTATTATATTCTATTAAGTTGTTTTTTTGTTGTTTTTTAATTTTTTTGTTGCTTGTTTAATTGCAATATTTGCTATTTTGTTGCTTCTAATATTTATATATACAAATATTTAATATAGTTCGATTTCTATACTTTTTGTGCATAAAATATTAATAAATTTGATTATATTTTTAATTAAGTATTAATCTAAATTGTTGTCTAAATTTTTAATTATCTTAATTGCTATTTAATTGTTTATATATATAATTATATAAATTTTGTTATATTCGAATATATGCGTTAGTATTAAAATTAGAATAATTTTATATAATTTTGTCGAATAAACAATAAATATTGTATTTAATTCTAGATAAGTATTTATTATTTTATATAGCAAAACAACTACTATTTTAATTTTCTTATTAATTTTAATTTTGTTTATATATACTACTAAAGTATTTGTCTTTTTTAGTAGTTTTTTGTATATTTTTTTGCTATTCTTGCTAGAATTAATAATAATAGTTAACAAAATTTATTATAATAACGTTGCAAACAATATAATAATCTTTAAATTACTAATACTAATTTTTTTTCTTCAATTTTTTTGATAGTTTTTTTTAGCAAACTTATAATTCGACTCTTTTTTTTAGATATATTCTTAACAATAGTATTATATATTAAACTAATAACTATTTTAAACATTATTAGACTTGTTATTTTATTCAAATATATATATATTAATAGAAAGTATATCTCCATTTATAGAGTCGAATATAAAATAACTCTATAGATTTCGATAATAGTTTTTTGTATTTTATACTAAATATTTGTTAAATATTTGTTAAATTATTAATAATATTCTTTAAATATTTCTTTTTCTTATACAATATATATTATATTAAGTAGTTGTAAATTAATTAAGACAAAAATATTATATATATTATTAGTTTTATTCTAATTAGTCTAACTTTTATATTAATTTTGTTATATTTGTTAGAGTCTTTATAGTTTTAAATATTTTTATTTTATTAATATTAATTTAAGTTTTTTAGTTAAATTTGCTATCTAGTATAACTTCTAAATATTTAACTGCTTTTTTCGATATTACTATTGTATTTTTATTACTAATTATTATATTATTAGTATTTTCTCTTTTTTTTGTAATATAACACAACTAATATTTGCTAAAGAAAAACTTAATTTTGTATATATAAACTTATTTTTTGTATATATTCTTGTATATTTTGATTAATTGTTTGCAATTAATTTTAGTATTGTTATCTTTAACTAGCAAAATTATATTGTTTACAAAATTGCAAATCTTGATATTCTTACTACATTGTTTTTTTAAAAACAAGATATTGTAAAATAAAATAAAATAAACAATAATAACAATTTTTGCAATATTTTTACTATAATATTCATTTTGTTTATTTTGTATTTCTTGATTTTAAAAATAGTAAATTAATTGCTCAAAAAACTTTTAATCTATTATATTATATATTTATTAATTTATTTATTTCGAAAATTGTACAATAGTTTCGAATATAATATATTGTTAAATATCTCTAATATATTTAATAATAAAGTTGTAAATATTTTACTTTTATTCTATACTATATTTTTTTTTTTACTAAATAGTATAGTATACATTTTGTTAAAATAGATTATTTTATTTCTATATAAGTATGCAACAATAACTTGTATATTTTTATTAAATAATTAATTTTCTTGATTAGTATAAATTCGAGTATTTTGCTTAAAATATTAAAAAGTGCTATAAAACAATAAAATTTAATTGTAAAATAATTGCTTTTATTTAATTTATATAAAATTTTAATAATTGCATTACAAAAATATTTCGAACAATAATTTTTTTCTAAACAAATATTGTATATATAATATAAATATAATATTATAATAATACTAATTTGCTTTAATATTTTATTAATAATTTTGTTGTTTTTTAAAGTTTTGTTCAAAATTATTAATACTATAGTTTTTACTATTTTATATTGTATAATCTTTTTTATTGTTAAATTTTTATTATATTAACAATCTATTATATTTGACAAATTTATTTGTAAAAATAGTAGAAAAAATATTTTTAGCAAAATATTTGTTTTTTTGCTAAAATCGATTGTCAATAGTAGTAATAAATAACAATATAATAATAAAATATAAATTTTTTTGCAATATTTTTAAGCAAATCTATTTATATTTATTTTATATTTATTTTATATTTTAAAGACTAATTTGTAGTTTTTTTTCGATTTTTTTTTTAATTAAATTTTTATAGTTTTTTGCATTATTTTTGTAAGACAATTTCTAATTGTAGTAAAAAAATTTCAACTCTTATTGCTTTTGTTGCTCTACTATATATAATAATATTTTTTAATTTTACAAAAGATTTTTTTGTATTTTTTTATAAAGTTTATTTTCGATTTGGAACAAATTCTAATAAGTAATATAAATTTTTCAATAATTGCTTTAATTGTTTTTGCAAGATTGTTTACTTATATATCTAGTTTATTTTTAAAGTTATTAAAAATATTGTTAAATAATATATATACTAGCTTTTTAATAATTTTTTTGTTTAAAATTTTGTATAAAATTTCTATGTTTGTTTTGTTCTAGTTTCTTCTCTCTATAGACTTTGCAACTATTGTATGTAAATTAAATATTATATATATAAAATAGTAATCTAAGTAACTATCTATATTTTTTGCAATACTACATTTAATAAAATTCTTTCGCAAAAATAAAGTAACAAAATGCTAGACAAGAAATAATAGTTAGAAAGACAAAGCAACTAGATAAGATAAAAAGACATACAAGTAAACAAGACAAATATCTATAATAGTTGTAAAGATTATTCTCTAAGAACTAAGTTAACAATTAAGTTATACTTAATTGTTTAAGAGCAAATATTATCGATAGACGTTAAATATTCTCTTGTTATTTGACAAGAATATTAGATATAAATTTTGTAATATATATTTATCTTAAAAGAAAAGATATTAATGTTCTTATTATATTGCAAATTCAAACGTTATTTAATTTCTAAACTTAATTATTATTCTATTTAGATCTTAATAATCTAATTAATTGTAATAAATTTGTTGTTCTTGTTTGCTTGCGCGTTATATTGCTAAATAATTTTAGCTTAATTCTTCTTAATATTTAGTTTGTTATAAAAGTTCTTATTATGTTAATAATAAATATTCTTTTTCGCGTTTAAGTATATCTTATTTGTCTTAGTTTTTGCAAAGTTGTTCTAAAAATTATCTTTAATCAATTTAACAATTTTAACAATCTAAGTTAACTTGTTAGCAAATCCAACAATATTTTTAAGAAAAGTATAGATATTAATTACAATAATAAAGTTAATATTAAAAATAATATTACAACTATCTTGTATAACTTAAAAGCGCATTATTATTTTGTTCCAATTATTTGTTATTTTACTTAGCATTTGTTTAGCAATTGTTGCAAATTAAATTGTCTAATAATTAGTAACTAAGATATTTGTAAATCTAGAAATTGTTTTTTTGCAAATTGATTTATTTTTCGAAATTAATATTTAATATACAATTAAGTTTGTCTTAATTATTTTGAGCTTTTTTGCGTAATACTTTAGCAACTTTAAATCTTGCAAAACAAAAAATAAAACAAGATTAAAGAAAACGTTTTTGTTACGCTAGTACTTTCGTAAGAGATATTAGAGAGAGTTATGCTATCGAAGAGATTTGTAGACGTCTTTAAGCAATGCAAGCAATCACTTAATAACAAGAATTGCAACTATAAACAATCTTATGTTCAATAAATTTTCATAAATGATTCAATGAATCAAAGTAACAATAAGTAAAGACTTAAAATGAGTTAAATACAATTCATAAAAGAGTCGCGTTCGAAAGCTATATATCTTTTCACTATTTAAGATTTAAAATGTTTAAGATGTTTAAAATCTTAATTACTCTAATTATCTTAATTCGAATTTAAGATGTTTAAAAGTCAAGTTATCTTAATTATCTTAATTTTGTCAATAAATTTTTTTCTTTCTAATTGTCTTGTGAAGAGCAATGCGCGACGAATAGTACTTATTAATACGCGACTCGTAACACTATTTTCTCTTTTCAAGAGTTTTTGTCTCGAAATTATTTATTCTTTCTTAGTATGTTAATCAAGTTAATTATCAAATAACGCCGCAATTTCGTTGTTGATCGTCGCTATAAGTACGTCTTTCTCACAATGCGTTTTTGTCGAATTTGCGTCTCATTTGACGTATCTTGTCAAATAAATAAAAAATATCTTAAGTGTAAAAAGTGTTATCGAAAGAATCGAAAATGTGATTTGACTTTTAATTATCAAAAAATGAATAAAGCTATTCAAAAGATTGAAAAGCTAAATGATGAAATAACAAAATTGCGTCTAAGAATTGCGCGAAAAACGAAACAAAGAAAACATTAATTTTGTCGTTTAAAAAATATAAATGATGCGAAATCGAAAAATATTTTAGACATCAAGAACGACAAAAGAGAAATCGAATATATTAAAGAGACGTTCGAAACTCTATTCAATATTATTATCGATTCTTTATTGTTCGCTCTCTTGTCTCTCAATGCTTTGTCAACTCTTATAAGTGATTTTGTCGCTAACGAAATCGTCGCAATTTGTTAAAGCACTTCTTCAAGTTCTTAAGTAACTCTTATGTATTCTTGAAGATAAAATATTCTTTTCATTTAATAAGATATTTTTGATCTTTCTATTGTAGAATTTTTTCAATCTTATATTGTTTCTCTTCTTGTGAGTGAAAATAAAATGTGTTTTATAAAAATGTAATTAAATTCGTTAATTTCAACAATAAAATATAAAATATTAAAAATACTTTAATATTCTTAAGTAAATCGAGTTCGTAATTAATTAATTTCTTTATTTTTTTAACGAAAAACGATTCGACTTTAATATAATTCAATTTTTTGTTTAATTTTCTTGTCTTAAGATTTTTTGTAAAAAAATATATTTTATTTCTTTTCTTTAGCTAAAATGTCGTTTTTCGTTTTTTGTTTTAATATTTAACAAACTTTTCTTGCATCTTTGAGATGTTGTCGTATATCTTTTTTAATGTTGCTATTCTTTCGATAACTAACTAAGTTAATAGATGCTTTCGCTTTTTCTTAAAGAGATTAAATTTTTTGTTATAATTGACGAAAAATAAAGTTATCTTAGTAATATTTAAAATCTTTGCATTTAATGTTAATTAAATTATAAATAAAAGTAATATTCAATTATTATAAGTATTGTTGATGTAATGTCTTAAATATTGCTTTAGACTTTAATTTGTTCGTTCTATTTAATCATTTATAATCAAATGATAAGCAATGAACATTCTAAGTTTTGTTTCTAACATTAATAAAAATGTCTTTCAATAATTAAACGTAAAGAATTTGTCTTTATTATTAATTAATTTATTAAGTATATTATAATATCGTATAAGTTGATTTAATACAATGTATTCTAGTTGTTCTATTATGAACTTCTCTTTGTATACGATAATATGTGAATACTTAATAAGTTTGTTAATCATTATTAATATCGAATTATATTTGTCTTTAGTTGCTAGATTTGTCGACTTAAGCAACTTAATAATAAAGTTTATTGTGACTTTATCTTATAACGATTTAGATAATTTCTAATATTAAATTTCGTTATAATTCGCATATGTATTATGTTTGTTTTGCTAATAGCTAAGACATCGTTTAACGTATATTTTGATAGCTTGTCTCATTTAAGAAAACTAATAATGTTGTCGTAAAAACTAAAGAATTTTAATTACTTTCGAATGTTCTTGTAGTAATTTATCATAATGTTTCTTTATATATTCGTCGATTTTGTCGATAAATATTTGAAGTTTTTCTTTTTTTATTAAAAATTCTTTCTTATTGTCTTTAAGTATTTGTAAAATAACATTTAATTTGTATTTGTTTGTTAATAATAATTTATTTTTGTTAATTTTAAGTATATTGTAATTAAACGATTTTTTCGTTTTTATATAATTACTTCTTTTGTTAAGTGCGTTTGCTCTATTATTATTTTTGTCTAATGTATATTGTATTTTAAACTTGTATTATTCGAGTCGCTCTAATTATCGCATTTGTTTTTTGTTAAATTGTTTAATAATAATAAAGTGTAAAAAATTTTTGTGATTTGTAAGAATCGTAAATTTTAATAATTTTTCGATGTATACTTTTTATAATTTTAAAAAAACTACAATAGCGAGTAGCTTCTTGTCGTAAATATTATAATTTTGTTCAATTAACAAAAGTTTTCTTGAAAGATATATTATTAAGTGTTATATATCTTTATGCTCTTAATTAAAATATACATCAATAATTAAATTTAATGCGTTAATTTTAATTTTATTTAACAATCGTAAATTGTATATCTTTAGTATTAATTTCTTTAAGCATTTTAGTTTAAGATTTTAAAATGATTTTTTTGTTAATTTTTATATTTATGTCGTCTTTTTCTTTGTAAAATTTGTCAATAATATTGCATTAACGAAGTAATTTTTGATGAACTTCTTGTTGTAATTTATAAAATCTAAAAAGAATTAAACTTTTTTAACATTAATAAATGATTTTTATTTTTTAATCGTTCGTAACTTCTTAAGATTTATGCGTACTTTATATTGTTTAACGACAAATTTAAAAAAATCAATTTCTTTTTAATGAAATTTGTATTTCTTTAATTTAAAATATAAATTTTTTTTATTTAAATATTTCAATATTTTAAAAATATAATTTACATGTTCTTTCAAGATATTTGAGTAAATTATAATGTCGTTCAAGTATGTTATAACAAATTGATTCAAATATTGTCATAGTATATTATTAATTATTTTTTGACACATCGTTAAAACGTTTGTAAATTCGAACGACATTATTGTATATTTGTATAGTTTATATTGTGTACAAAAAGTTATCTTTTACTCTTTTCTTATTTTTATTCTAATTTGATTGTACGCTTTTTGTAAGTTTAATTTAATAAAGTATTTTACTTCAAATAATTAATTTTGAAGTTCGCTAATGTTAAATAATAAATATTAATTTTTTATCGTAATATTGTTTAGCTTTCGATAATTAATATATAGACGAAAAGTTTTGTTCTTTTTAAATACAAAGAGAATCAAGTATCTTATTTATAATTAAAATTTTTTAATAATTTTTTTTTTCGTTTTTTGCCAAGTATTCGCGAAGGATTTCTAGCTTTTTTTTAAATAAAGCATATATAAGTTTAAACGTAAATTGCTTGCCTAGTTCAAGTTTAATCTCGTAATTTTACAATTAATGTTTAAATAAAATTTCGATCGTTTTCTCTTTTTAAAATAGATGCTTTCAATTGTTGTATATTCGTAATATGTGCTTTAGCGATTTTCTTATTGTATTAAATAATCTAAAACTCTTAATAGATTCGCAAATTTTTTCATTTATTTTGACTTTGTAATTTAGTTAATCTTTGTCGATGTTTGTTAAATCGAACTTTATTAAATCATTTTTTTGCGAAAATGCAAACTCGCTATTTGCGATCGAATTTCAATTTAATCTTTTATTTATTATCGAACGCTATTAATGCGTAAATTAAATATGAATTACGTAATCACATCGTGCGAATCTAAGTATTCGTGTATTTTAATTAACTTCTAAATTGTGTTGCTTCAATTAAGGCATTTCTAAAACAATATTGTAAGTAATTATTCTCACTATATTAAAGATTAGTTTCTTGTAATATTATTAAATAGCTATTAATAGTAATTTTGTTTTTTTGTTCATTTTTTTATTTCTTGCAAATAATGAGTTTTCATTTACAATTACTAGATTGTAAGCGTTAAACTTCTTTTAAATAAAATATTCTTCTCTCTTTATAAGAGCTTTGATTATAAAATTATTTATTGCATTAAAATCGATCATTGCTATAAGTTGACGATCTTTAATCTTAATTGATGTAATAAAACATTGTACGTGCGTTATTAAGTTTAATTGCTATTGTTAAGCTAATATATTGCATTTCTTTAATATATTTTTTATCAAGAAATTTGAATTTTTCTTTGCTTTTATGTTGTGATTTTTGCTTTAAACATCTATTTGCGCTAAGCTTTCTTTTGTTGCTAAATTGTTAACTTTGACTTTTTAGAAAATTAATTAATTTCGTTTTTTTTAGAAGTTTAGCATAAGTCGTTGTAGCAAATTATTCAATTAAGACTTGCGTATACTATAAGATTCAATTGTTTCATTGTAATGTCAAATATATTCTTTTTTATAATAACATTACTTTTTAGCTTTTTCTTGCATTCGTTTACGATTTTCGATGAGCTAACTAAAGTCTCAAAATGATTTGTAATGTCTTTTATGCATTCGTAAAAATTCTTCTAATTAATTATACTCTTTATTTAAGTCAATAATTAAGTTATAAAATTTAATAATCTTTTGAAATGCTTAATTAACTTTTTACGTAAATGCGAATGCTTTGTTTAATAATGTTTTATGTAGAATTTTTTATAATTAATTTAAGTTCTTTATCAAATAATAATCGTCGTTTAATTTAGTTTTAAGAATGTTCGTCTTTGTGTCAATTTGCTTCTTAATGTCGTCTTGACGATTAAATATCTCTCTTAACATGACATTAATTTGTCGACGATTTATTAAGTTTCGTAATTGATAATCTCTTGCGAAGTGACCCAATTTCACACATAAATAGCACGTTTTTTAGAATTTGCTATTTTGCTTTTCTCTAGAATTTTTCTCTTTGCGTCGTTAGATAAAATCTAATTTTATAAATGCAAATTTACGATAATCTAAATTATTGTATCTCTAATTAAAACGAAATTCTTTTTGATAATATTTGATCGTTAATTCAAAGAAGATTTCTATTCTTTCGTAAAATTAATTGTATCGCTTTTTCATAGTTCTTTTATACAATTTATCGTCGAAATCGATCATTACTTCGATGAGATCAAACATGTCGCTAATGAATTTGTCATCACGCATAATTTCGTTTTTAAGATTGTTCTTAAGATTTCGTCGAAACATTGTTATAAATGCGACATCGTTTTATTCGATAAAATTAATATATTTTTAAAATCTTGTTGCGTAGTCTATTGCAAAAATTCGTTAAATTAAGTGCTAAATTATTCTTTTTGCGATTTGTTTCTCGTTAAATGTTTCGAAAATTCTTCGAAGCTCTCTCTTGAAGTTATCGAAGTTCGTAAACATTGTACAAGAATTTTCGTCATAATTCTTTAAATATTTGCGTAAATTTGATTTGAGTCAATGTTGTGCTCTTTCTCTAAAAAATGTAAATGCGAAAATTGTCTTCTTGTTCGCTAGAACAAGATAAAAGATAAAATATTTATTTATTTGCATAAATTAATTTTTTAGATCAATACAATCTTTATGATAGACATCAAACTTGTTAATTTTTATTTTGTCGTCTTTATTAATAAAGAGTCGACGTAATGTTGTTAAGCTATTGTTTAAGATAAAGACGCGTTAATTTAATACAAACATTCTTAAAGTGTTCAAAGTGTTACGTTAGTACTTTCGTAAAAAGTATTAGAACGAGTTATGCTATTAAAGAGATTTGTAAACGTCTTTAGACAATGTAAGCAATTATTTGATAACAAGAAGTTGCAACTATAAACAATCTTATGTTTAATAAATCTTTATAGATGATTTAATAAATTAGAGTAACAATAAATAAAGACTTAAGATAAGTTAAATACGATTTATAAGAAAGTCGCATTCGAAAGCTATATACTTTTTCATCATTTAAAGTTTAAGATGTTTAAGATGTTTAAGATCTTAATTATCTTAATTATCTTAATTCGAAATTCAAGATGTTTAAGAATTAAGTCATCTTAATTATCTTGATCTTGTTAATAAATCTTCTCTTTCTAATTATCTTGTGAAGAGCGATGCGCGACAAATAGTATCTATTAGCACGCGACTCGTAACATCGAATCAAATTGTCAAGAAATTAAATAAAATCAAATCGCTTAAAGAAGCTAGCTTATTACTATAATAAGTTTAGCTTAGTCGAAAAGTTACTATTTTAAGCAATTCGATTTTAAAAAAAATCGAGAAATCAAATCTTGACGCTCTTACGTGATATTTTCGATTTCTTGCGATTAGTCTAGTTTAAGATATTTGTAGTTTGCAAACTATTGTTAAAAAAGATATATATAATCGAATTGCTAATAGAAAAGTATACAAGAAAAATAAATTAAATAAGACATATATAATATAGATTAACAAATAGTTTGTTCTTTTAATTATTTATTTAATCAATTCGAATTTTGCTAATTAAAGCAATAAATAAATATTATCTTTTATATTTTGCGCTTTGCGTCGAGTTTTTTAATAAAGTTTTAAGATAATATATAAGCAATAAATATGCTAACAATAGAATGCAATTTTATTTCGAACTAATTTTATATTTAGATTAATTGCTTTTAAATTTCTTTAATACTTGTTAATTGTATATAAAGAATAATATTTTGCAAATATTTAATAATCTCTTGTTTGTTTTTAATATCTTTAATAATAAAGATTTCTAATATTGATTTGTTAAATGTTTTGCTAATTCTTATCTTAAAGCAATTTTACAATTTATTGATAAAGTTCAAAAAAGATAGATTTCGAAACGTTCGATATTTAAATTTGTTTACTTTTTTAAGATATTATATTATAATAGAGTTGCAAAAATAAAGAGAGAGATTATTTCGAACAACAATTTTGTTAACAACGTATGCATAATTATATACGCACTTAACAAAAATAAAAATCTCTCTATATATTGTTTTCTTGTAAACAAAAATAACATTGTCTAATCTATAGTTGTTTAAAGCGTCTAAATAAAAAAAGTCTAAATCAAATATCTTAAATCGACTAGAAAATATATTTGTATCTTTCTATAAAAACTTATTAAAATATCTAGAGATGCAACAAAAATTAATCGATTTATCTCGAGACAAGTATTATGTCTACTTTATTAAAGAATGTTAATATTTTTTACACAATATAGTTTGCAATTAATCTAGATTAAAGATTGTAAAAAGTAAAGTTCGCTCAAAAGTTGCAAAGTTAAGCTATATAATTGCAAAATTAAGTTGCAAAGACAAAGTCTATTTGAAAGCTACAAAACTAACTTAAATATTGAAAAATTGTTAAACAAACTTTTGCTATTGTTGCGAGTCTATATTATTAAGCGTAATAGTGCTCGACTAAATTAACAAAAAATAAGTAGACTAAATATCTAATTGTAAGATACTAGATTTAATATCTTATTATTAATTATACTAAGCATATTGCTCAACGTTAAATAAATTAAATATTTGTAAATTGTACAATTACGCAACAAAGTCAAATTAATTAAACTGTTTTCAATTACTTTGTAAAGAATTGTTAGAGCGTAAATTTATTATTTTGAATCTGTTGTTTATTTCGAAACTCGTCTAATTAATTTTAGATTAATAACAACAATTTATACTATCTTTCTTAAGAGAGAAAGCTTGCTCTCGACAATATAGATTGTTAATATTTGCTAATATATTTTTGCGCAATTTATTGTTGTTTAATTTGTCAATCTTGTCGTTTCTTAATTTGTCGAAAGAATCAATTATTAATTGTTTAACTAAAAAAAGAGATAAGATAGAAAATACAAATAAGAAGACAAATCTAAAGATACTTAAAGACGTAGTTTTATTTTGTTAAATAACAAAAACTTTGTTAAGATACTTTAAAACAACAATCGAACTAAAAAATTCTAGACTTAGAATATTATTAAAATAGATGTTTAGATTCTTTTGCTTAGACTATTTGTTTTAATATTCAAATAATTGTTTTGCTAATAATTCTAATAATATCTTCGAAATAATGTTGTTTAATATAGAAGACAATAATGTCTTTAAAATAACAACGTTAATTACAACAAATTATAATATCTTCGAAATCTAATAATCAAAAATAATAGACAATAATATCTTTGTCGAAGACTTGTTATAAGCTATAACAAATAGTAATTTCTTTGTTAAAACTTTATTATTAATTGTATTAAATAAAGTTATCTATTGCGATTTTTCGAACTTATTAATTGCTTGTTTAAGTAAAGTTTTGTCGATTATCTATTTAGCTAAACAAATTTGTTTGTCTTTACTAGATTAATAAGACTAAGCAAAACAACAAGTTCTATCTATAGATTCTAGTAAAAATAAGCAAGACAAAAGTTTAAAAAGCTTCTTGGCTCTTAATTTAGTTAACTTACTAATACAAGAAATATATTGATACTTAGTAATATAGAATTGCAGAATTTGATAAATAAGAACAAAAAGAACAAAATTAGTTAGTTTGACTAAGAAAGATATCTCAATATAATTAGACAAACATCTATAAAAGATAGATAAGTACTAACTGTAATACAATAACTTAGTATCTAATAGTTACGAAAGACAAATAAGTGCTAATTCTAATACAATAACTTAGTAACTAATAATTGCAAAAGATAGACAAATATTAACTCTAATACAATAATTTAGTATCTAATAATTGCTAAAGATAGATAAATGTTAACTCTAATACAATAACTTAGTATCTAATAATTGCAAAACGTCGACAAATATCGACTCTAATATAATAACTTAGTATCTGGTAATAAATGCGAGACTAAATAGAAGAATTGGCAATTTATATTGTCTGTTTAAATCAAACAAGCAATTAATTCGAATTGTATATTGAAGCTATTATTTGCTAGACAAGAAATAATTGTTAGGCAGGCAAAGCAACTAGACAAGATAAAAAGGTACGCAAGTAAACAAGACAAACATCTATAATAGTTGTAAAGATTATTCTCTAAGAACTAAATTAACAATTAAGATATACTTGATTGTTCAAGAGTAGATGTTATCGATAAACGTCAAACGCTCTCTTGCTATTTAACAAGAGCATTAGACACAAATCTTGTAACACAAAAATAAGATTAATAGTATTTTGTCTACTTTTTTGTCTTTAAATAATTATATACTTTGATAGTATTTCTATTTATTTAAATTCTTTTGTTATAATTACTAGCTTATATATATTTGTATCGATTTTTACTTTGTTGTTGCTTTATTTAAAGTAATAAAAATCGAAATTTTCTATTATTATATATTTGCTATCGACTTTTTCTACTAATATTGCACGTAAAAGTAATAAATTGCTTTTATTTTTATTGTTTTTGTACAAATTGTAGATATTATATATATTAATTGTTTTTCTTTTCTTTAATCTTAAAGTAAAAGAGCAAAGATTCTTAGATTTGTATATTATTATATACAAGACAAATACTATATATTTGTTAACAACAAAGTATATTCTAGTGTTCCTATTGTTTATATAGTATAGCTCGAAGTACTAATTCAATTTATTGTTTATAATAAATTGATAAAGATTTGTCTATAATTTTTGAATAGTTAATATATTAAAAATTTTAATATTAAAATTTTTAATCTAAACTTGTTAATATTGTACTATAATATTAATAAAATACAAGTTTTTAATATAATTGTTAGCTAGAACAAATTGTTGTATTTATGTTTTTTAATACTAGCAATATTTTATTAATTTCTAAATAGAAACTCTTTTGTTCAATTCTTTATATAGAGGTTTTTTTTTTTTTTTTTAACAAATAATATAGATTAAAAAGTTTGTTTTTAATTTATTAATATCTGCAATAGTTTTAATTGCTATTTTTTTAAAAATAATTTCTTTTTTAATCTTTTATTGTTTTATTTTTTTGTATATTTTTTGTTTGAAAGCTATTAGCTACAATTTTAAATAATCGAAGCTTTTTTTTTTACTAAATAGAAATTTGATTTTAACTATTATTGGTCTTTTAATTAAAAATTGATGCAATATTTTTTTTTTCGATAATTATTTGTTGTATTTCTTTTTGCTTTTTCGAACAATTTTTTTGCTATAATTTATAATTTTTTATATATAAGCAATATCTAGATTTGTAATCTATTAAGCAAACTTTAAAATTAGTAGTATAAGATTTAATACAATAATTGTATCTTTTCTCTTTTATATATTAAATTATAATATGTTTATAGTAATAATATTTAAAATATTATATAATTCTGTATATTTTGTTATATATTAATATCGATTTAATTTGCTTATCTATTATTAAACTAAAATTAAAAATAGTATTGATTAATTTTAATATTAATTTTTTACAATTATAAATATATATTTTCAATTTTAAGTAAATTGTTATTGTCTTTAATCAATTTATACTATTTTATAGTTTTTATATTTCTAAGTTTCTTTATATTCTTGTTTTAATTTTGTATTTTTTGAAAATTTTATTGTTTGCAATTTTGTATTTTAAGATTTTATTTTTTAAACTTTATTTTGTCAACTATTATTGCGTATATTAAAATAATTATTTTTGCTTTTTTTTCTAGTATAGCAATTTAAATATTGTTGATTCTTAGCTTAATAACTTTTTTTTAATTAATTGTATAAATTGCAATATTTTTACTAAAAAGTGCTTTTATTACTTTAATGTTTTTAGTTGCTATCTCGAGTTGTATAATATGCGCATTAATATTTTTAATTATATTCTAAAATTTATTTTTTGCACAACTTATTTTTGCTTGTTGTTGTTTAAATGTACAATAATTTTAGTATTTTTATTAATAGCTAATTTCGATTTAATAATTATAAACATTTTCGAAATATTTTCGAAAAAAATTATAGATAATTAGTTTTATAAATTGTTTTTAAAATATATAGAAAAAAACAAAAAAATTAGAAAAAAATTAGTTATAGTTTTATATATAATTGTAGTATTTTTCTCTATTATTTTATAGTTGCGATTGATTTTAACAATTAATTTATTAATAATATTTATTATATTTGTTTATATAGATTAATTTCTTGTTAACTCTAAATAGCAAGCTATTTTGTCGAACAATTATTTTATAATAAATATAGACATAAATTTTTTCTTCTAAATACAAACAAGTAGATCTTTAATATTAATATGCAAAACAATATTGTACTTATAAATATCTTCGAAAAGACATTAATTTATTAAAAATTAATTGTCTCTCTTTATTAGACTAATTGCGTTAGGTCGAGTTATTAAGTTCGAATCGAATATTCGATTCAAATTTTAACAATTTGTATCGATTTGTTACGCTAGTACTTTCGTAAAGAATATTAGAGCGAATTATGCTATTAAAGAGATTTGTAGGCGTCTTTAGACAATGTAAGCAATCATTTAATAACAAGGATTGCAACTATAGGCAATCTTATGTTCAATAAATCTTCACAAGTGATTCAATGAACTAGAGTAACAATAAGTAAAGACTTAAGATGAGTTGAACACGATTTATAAGAGAGTCGTGTTTCTAATTTCTATATACTAAGAAAATATAGATTGCTCGCCTTGTTCGTTCGTCGAACATAGCGAACATAATTGTTCGCCTTGTTCGTTCGTTGAGCATAGCGAACATCATGTTTGGAATGCTCGTTCGTCGAACATGTCAAACATGATGATAAATGCGTTCGTAACGTGTAGAACCTAAATCACTAGTACAACTTAAATAAGCTCGTAACACTATCTTTCTTCTTTAGAGTTTTCGTCCTAGAAACCCAATGCCTTCTCACAATGTCTTCAAGAAAAATTAATACTAGAAACTCTTCTTTTTGTAAGAAAGATCTTTTCGACGTCTTAGATTTCGTGTGTTTAGCGATGCGTTCTTGTCGCAATTGTGCGATGTCTAGTAAAGTCTATTGTGTGAACGATAATTTCGAAAAGTGTATAAAATGTGTACGATTAAGTCGTAATTATGATTTGGCAATCTCGCCTACTTCGATAAAACAAATTCATGAAAAACGATTACGCTTAAAGAAAGAAGTGCGCGAAACGCATGCTAAACTAAGTCGCTTGAAAAAGCAATTAAATTTTTTAAAAAATAAAGAGAAAGAAATGATCGTAACGAAGTGAAAGAACATTGATGACTTAAAGATAAATGAAGCGCTCTTTGCTAAGCTTGTTGCAAAGACTTTCGAACTATTGTTCGATATATCGTTCGAACAATTTTAACTTTCGATTGACTAGAATTGAGCTATTGTCTTTTTGTCTAATTTTGATAAAACTTTCTTAGAAGATTTTGACAACAATTAAGATTTTTTTTTGACTTTTATATATTCTTCGAGATAGAATATTCTTTTCATTTGATAAGATATTTTTGACTTTTCTATTTTAGAATTTTTTCAATCTTATATTGTTTCTCTTTCTATAAATGAAAATAAAATGTGTCTTGTAAAGACGTAATTGAATTCGCTAATTTCAACAATAAGATATAAAATACTAGAAATACTTTGACGTTCTTAAATAAGTCGAGTTCGTAATTGATTGATTTCTTTGTCTTCTTAACGAGAAACGATTCGACTTTGACATGATTCAATTTCTTGCTTAACTTTCTTATCTTAAGATTTTTCGTAAAAAGATATATGATATTTCTTTTCTTTAGTTAAGATATCGTTTTTCGTTTTTTGTTCTAATATTTGATCGACTTCTTTTGCATCTTTAAGATGTTATCGTATATCTTTTTTAGTGTCGTTACTCTTTCGATAACTAATTAAGTTAATAGATGCTTTCGTTCTTTCTCGAAGAGATTAAATTCTCTATTATAGTTGACGAAGAATAAAGTTATCTTAGTGATATTCGAAATCTTTGCATTTAATGTTAGTTAAATCATAAATAGAAGTGATATTCAATTGTTGTAAGTATTGTTGACGTAGTGTCTTAAATATTGCTTTAAACTTTGATTTATTCGTTTTATTTAATCATTCGTAATCGAATAATAGATAATGAACATTCTAAGTTTTGTTCCTAACATTGATAGAAGCGTCTTTTAATAATTAGACGTAAAAAGCTTGTCTCTATCACTAATTAATTCTTTGAATATATCGTAATATTATATAAGTCGATTTAATACAATGTATTTTAGTTGTTCTACTATGAACTTTTTCTTGCATGCGATAATATGTGAATACTTGATAAGCTTATTAATTATTATTAATATTGAATTATATTTGTCTTTAATTGCTAGATTCGTCGACTTAAGCAACTTAATAATAAAGTTTATCGTAACTTTATCTTATAACAATTTAAATAATTTCTAATATTAAATTTCGTCATAGTTCGCATATGTATTATGTTTGTTTTGCTAATAACTAAGACATCGTTTAACATATGTTTCGACAACTTGTCTTATTTGAGAAAACTAACAATGTTAACGTAAAAGCTAAAGAATTTTGATTATTCTTAAGTGCTTTTACAATGATTTATCATGATGTTTCTTTATATATTTGTCGATTTTGTTAATAAATATTTGAAGTTTTTCTTTTTTTATTAAAAACTCTTTTTTGTCGTCTCTAAATATTCGTAAGATAACATTTAGCTCGTATTTGTTTGCTAATAGTGATTCGTTCTTGTTGATTTTAAGTATGTTGTAATTAAACGATTTCTTCGTTTTTATATAATTACTTCTTTTGTTAAATGCGTTTGCTTTGTTATTATCTTTGTTTAATATATATTATATTTTGAACTTGTATTGTTCGAATTGCTCTAATTATCGCATTTGTCTTTTGTTAAGCTATTTAATAATAATAAAGTGTAAAAGATTCTTATGATCTATAAGAATCGTAAATTTTGATAATTCTTCAATGTATACTCTTTATGATTTTAGAAAAACTACAATAGCAAGTAGCTTCTTGTCGTAAATATTATAATTTTGTTCGATTAACAAAAGTTTTTTCAAAAGATATGTTATTAAATATTATATGTCTTTATGCTTTTAATTAAAGTATGCATTAATAATTAAATTTAATGTATTAATTTTAATTTTGCTTAACAATCGTAAATTGTACATCTTTAATATTAATTTCTTTAAGCATTTTAGCTTAAGATTCTAAAATGATTTTTTTTTTTTAAATTTATGGCGTCTTCTTTTTTGTAAAATTCGTTAATAATATTGCATTAACGAAGTAATTTTTGATAAACTTCTTGTTGTAATTTATAAAATTTAAAAAGAATTAAACTTTTTTAACATTAATAAGTGATTTTTATTCTTTGATTGCTTGTAGCTTTTTGAGATCTATGCGTACTTTATGTCGTTCAACGACAAATTTAAGAAAATCAATTTCTTTTCGATGAAATTCGCATTTCTTTAATTTAAGATATAAGTTTTTCTTATTTAGACATTCTAGTACTTTGAAAACATAATTTATATATTTTTTCAAAATATTTGAGTAAATTATGATGTCGTTCAAGTATGTTATGACAAATTAATTCAAATATTGTCGTAATGCATCATTAATTATTTCTTAATACGTTGTCAAGACATTCGTAAATTCGAACGACATCATTGTATATTTGTATAGTTTATATCGTATGCGAAAAGCTATTTTTTACTTTTTCTCTATTTTTATTTTTATTTAATTGTACGCTTCTTGTAAATTTAGTTTAATAAAATACTTTGCTTTGAACAATCGATCTTAAAGTTCGTTAATGTTAAATAATAAATATTAATTTTTTATTATAATATTGTTTAGCTTTCGATAATCGACACATAGATAAAGAGTTTCATTCTTCTTAAATACAAAGAGAATCGAGTATCTTGTTTATAATTAAGATTTTTTAATAAATTCTTTTTTTTTTCGTTTTTTGCTAGATATTCGCGAAGAGTTTTTAGCTTTTTTTTAAATAGAACATATATAAGTTCAAACGTAAATTGCTTGCTTAATTTAAGTTTAATCTCGTAATTTTACGATTAATGTTTAGATAAAATCTTGATCGTTTTTTCTTTTTAAAATAAATGCTTTCAATTGTTGTATATTCGTGATATGTGCTTTAGCGATTTTCTCGCTATATTAAATAGTTTAAAGCTCTTAAAAGATTCGCAATTTTCTTTATTTACTTTGATTTTATGATCTAGCTAACTTGTGTTAATGCTTATCGAATCGAACTTTATTAAATTGTTTTTTTGCAAGAATGCAAACTCGCTACTTGCGATCAAATTTTAATTTAATCTTTTATCTATTATCGAACGCTATCGATGCGTAAATTAAATATGAATTGCGTGTTCACATCGTGCGAATCTAAGTATTCGTGTATTTTAATTAACTTCTAAATTGTGTTGCTTCAATTAAGGCATTTCTAAAACAATATTGTAAGTAATTATTCTCACTATATTAAAGATTAGTTTCTTGTAATATTATTAAATAGCTATTAGTAGTAATTTTGTTTTTTTGTTCATTTTTTTATTTCTTGCAAATAATGAGTTTTTATCTACAATTACTAGATTTTAAGCGTTAAGCTTCTTTCGAATAGAATACTCTTCTCTCTCTACAAGAACTTTGATTATAAAATTACTTGTCGCATCAAAATCGATCATTGCTATGAGTTAACAATCGTTGATCTTAATTGATGTGATAAAACATCGTACGTGCGCTATTAAGTTTAGTTGCTACTATTGAGCTAACATATTGCATTTCTCTAGTATTCTCTTTATTAAGAAATTTGAATTTTTCTTTGCTCTTGCGCTATAACTTTCGCTTCAAACGTCTATTTGCGCTAAGCTTTCTTTTGTTGCTAGATTATTAACTTTAACTTTCTAGAAAATCAATTAATTTCATTTTTTTTTTAGATAAATCTAATATAAGTTGTTGTAGCAAGTTGTTTAATTAAGATTTGCGTATATTGTAAAGTTCAATTGTTTCATTATAATGTCAAGTATGTTCTTTTTCGTAATAGTATTGCTTTTTAGCTTCTTTTCGCATTCGTTTACGATCTTCGATGAGCTAACTAAAGTCTTAAGATGATTCGTAATGTCTTTTATGCATTCGTGAAAATTCTTCTAGTTATACTTTTCGTCTAAGTTAATAATTAAGCTATAAGATTTAATAGTCTCTTAAAGTGCTTAATTGACTTTCTACGTAAATGCGAATGCCTTGCTTAATAATGTTTCATCTAGAACTTTCTATAATTGATTTGAATTCTTCATCAAATAGTAATTGTCGTTCGATTTAATTTCGAGAATGTTCGCTTTTGTGTCGACTTGCTCTCTAATGTTATCTTAACAATTAAGTATCTCTTTTAACATAACATTGATTTGTTAACGATCTATTAAGTTTCGTAATTGACAATCTCTTGCGAAGTGATTTGATTTGCCACATAAATAGCACGTTTTTTAGAATTTGTTATTTTGCTTTTTTCTAAAGTTCTTTTCTTTGCATCTTTGAGTGAAATTCAATTTCATAAATGCAAGTTTACAATAGTCTAAGTTATTGTATCTTTAATTAGAACGAAATTCTTTTTGATAATATTTGATTGTCGATTCAAAGAAGATTCTTGCTCTTTCGTGAAATTAATTGTATCGCTTTTTTATAACTTTTTTATACAACTTGTCGTCGAAATCGATAACTACTTCAATAAGATTAAACATGTCGCTAATGAATTTGTTATTGCGCATAATTTCGTTCTTAAGATTGTTCTTAAAATTTCGTCGAAACATTGTTATAAGTGCGACATCGTTTTATTTAATAAAATTAATATACTTTTAAAATCTTGTTGCGTAATCTATTGCAAAGATTCGTTAAATTAAGTGCTAAATCATTTTTTTCACAATTTGTTTCTCGTTGAATGTTTCGAAGATTCTTCGAAGCTCTCTTTTGAAATTATCGAAATTCGTAAACATCGCATCAGAATTTTCGTCATAATTCTTTAAATACTTGCGTAAGTTTAGTTTGAGTCAATGCTAAATTCTTTCTCTAAGAAATGTTAATGCGAAAATCGTCTTCTTGTTCGTTAAAACAAGATAGAAAATGAAATAAATATTTACTTGCATAAGTTAGTTCTCTAAGTCAATACAATCTTCATAATAAACGTTAAACTTGTTAATTCTTATCTTGTTGTCTTCATTAATAGAGAATCGACGTGATGTTGTTAAGCTATTGCTTAAGATAAAAGCATGTTAATTTAATACAAACATTCTTAGAGTGTTCAAAGTGTTACGTTAGTACTTTCGTAAAAAGTATTAGAGCGAATTATGCTATTAAAGAGATTTGTAAACATTTTTAGACAATGTAAGCAATCATTTAGTAACAAGAATTACAACTATAGACAATCTTATGTTCAATAAATCTTTATAGATGATTCAATAAATTAGAGTAACAATAAGTAAAGACTTAAGATAAATTGAACACGATTTATAAGAAAGTCGTGTTTCTAGTTTCTATATATTAAGAAAATATAAATTGTTCGCCTTGCTCGTTCGTCGAACATAGCGAACATGATTGTTCGTCTTGTTCGCTCGTTAAACATAGCGAACATCATGCTCAAGATGTTCGTTCGTCAAGTATGTCGAACATGATAATAAATGCGTTCGCAACGTGTAGAATCTAAACCACTAGTATAGCTTAGGTAAGCTCGTAACACGATTCGATTCAAAAGTCTTAATAATTCGATTTCTAAAGTTAAAATCGACAATTCGAATCGATTTCTATATTTGAAATCGAAACTCGATTCGAAAAATCGATTCAAATTGTTAAGACTATTATTTTTAGTAACAATTAATTGATAATTTAATAGAAATAGTTAATCTATTTAAATTAATTAACAAGTATATTAGACTATTTTTATATTATGCATAGATTAATTGTTAAATTGAATTTTGATTGCAAAAGTTAAAATCAAAATTCGATTCAAATTTTTAGTGTAAAATTAAATTGTCAAGATTGATAAATCAAGCTACTTAATTAACTTGCTTAGAACAAATTCTTTCACTTAATTGTTCGAATCTAACGTTTAGAATCGAGTTACGTAATAAATTTGAATTTTCGCGATTAGTCTAATTATGCATTACTAATATGTATTATCTAGAAAATAATTAAAAAAATCTAAATTTAAACTAAATTTATACTATTTTTAGTATTCTTGATATTCTTGACAATTCGATTCGATTTCTAATATTGAAATCGAAAATCGACTCGAATCGAATTGAATTGATTCCAAAATAATAGGAATCGAATTGAATTTTGAGTCGATTCCTAATGTTGAAATCGACAGATCGAGTTGGTTTCTAAAGTTGGAACCGAAATTCAACCCGACGATCAATCTACTCTTTATTATAACTATTGGACATTAATCGATGCGCAATAGTTGAGCGATTCGAATAACGCGTTAATTGAGTCAATTGAATGTTTTGTTAATAAGTAATTTTCAAAAATGTGATTTGAGCGTGTAGGTAAGTTTTTTTTAAGTACCTTTGGTACTTTTCCAGAGACGTACCGTAGGATAGGGCTCAGATAACCCTGATTACTTGTAGAGCCTTTGCCGGATTCGGTGTCACCGGATCCGCCCTTCATTGTGGTGACGGAATCATTGATCACTTGCAGGTGCTGACTGAGGACCACAACATAACAGAAAGGTTAGGATGGGGCCTCTCATCCTGTGGATACCCGAGCTTTCATCAGCCTTGATCTGTCTCCTGCCTTAATGTCTCTTGCCTTGCGCGAAATTCTCATTCCGACAACACTGGGCGCAATGTCCACTTCGCAAGGGTCGCGAGGCGGGCGCGGCCGTGGCCGAGGAGGTGCAACATCGATACAGAGAGGCAACAGGGGTGGACCCGTGGTCAAAGCTGCTGGTCGAGCTGCAGCTCCATTGGCTACAACGCCAAGGAGCCCTTCTTCGAGACAGTACAAACCGCCGCCTACGCAGAGTGCACCTCATGATGCAGTCCGACGATCCTCTCCATCAACTGTGCGCGGTACTCGAGGTGGTAGCCCAACCCGGAGCTCACGGATATCGACCTCTCCACCCGATCAAGAGGCTAGACGGAATCTAGGCTCGCGAGGCGTAGGGGGAACCCTTCCACGACGGATGGAGGATGTATATCAGAGGGTACGTACATTACCTTCTCACGCTGACTAGGAGAGCTATGTAGTGACGTCTTACGTTTGCTCGCGTCCATAGCTCAAGAAAAGCCGGGAACAAGAAAGAAAGGACGCCATCAAGAATGGGGTGCTTGCGGATCCGGACAAACCCACTCTTCTAGCCAATGCTATAACCCCAGTCGGGACATGCCAAGATATGTGCCCGCGGTTCGAGAGAGCGGAGAGAACTGTACAGCTCATGGTTGATGGATGCGAGAAGGTGAGGGAGGACATATATAACATGGTTGTCGAGGCTCGAGCACCGTGGCTGATGGACTGGCCTAGAAAACATCACCATCTGGCGTCAGGGAACCCTGTGAGGAGAAAATGGTCAAGCGCTTCCGAAGATCTGCTGCTGGCTACGATGAACAACTGCCGTCGGATATTCGCCCTCCTTCGGTGCTGCAGAGAACACTGGACTACCTGATCAATGAAGTTGTGGGAGGTCCGCAACCATTAGCCTCTGTCCATAAATTTGTCTGGGACCGGACCAGAGGTATCCGAAACGACTTCTCAATACAGCAAGTTACAAAGATTGAGGACCTGCGAATCGCGATAGACTGCTTTGAGCGTATTGCCCGCTTCCATATTCTCTCACTTCATCAGCTGTCGAGCTCGGACCGAGACAACGGCGAATTCAATCACTACCAAGAACGAGAACAGCTAAATAATACCCTTCTTTCACTGATGTACTACTATGACGACAGTCGACACAAGCTTAGATCCCCCAATGAAGCCGAATTCCGGGCTTACTGCATTATCTTCGAGATTCAGGATCAGCGACCAGATCTGGAGGACCGCGCACAACAGTGGCCTCGCTCATTGCTGCTCGATCGCAGAGTACAGACAGCGCTTAAGCTTTATGCAGCGGCAGGGAATACTTCCGATGAACAAGGACCTCTAAGGCCACGCGCCCCCTTCGCTATTGCGCAAGCCAATCCCGGAGGTTTCTGGGACCTGGTGCAATCGAATGCCGTATCATATACCATGGCATGCGTTACTGAGATTTACTTCAACCTCGTCCGGAAAGTCGCTCTGGAAGCTATATGGAAGGCCTACAAAGGCAAACGAGCCGGGCCAACGAAGATGGAGGATTGGATATTGGCGGACTTGACCTTAGCCTTGGGTTTCGACAGTGAAGATCAGACGCAGTCTTACGTCGAAGAGCATGGCTTTTTAGTGGCTGAGAACGACAACGATCAAGTCTACATTAATCTCGGATCTGTCTCGAGCAAACATCTTACTGGTCAGTCGTTCCACCCTAAAATTCGTAATCGGGTTGTAAAGGCTGTGCAGATACAAATTCACGGCGAAAGCAAGTGTTCTCGAAGCATCTCGTCGAGGCGAAAAGGCTCGGCAGGACTCTACCAGCGGTTATCAACGGGGTCACTGCGTCACAAGCACAGGATCGGGGGTTGATCGAAGATCCTCTGGATGTAGAGGATTCCTCAATGTCTCACCGTGAATCGCTCTTTGTATCGGGCGAGTCGGACGATGAGATGGATGGCTTCAGAAAAACAAAATCGTCCTCAGAGTTGCCAAACGCAAAGCTTCCCAGTATCAATAGGAGTGTCCTCAGCACGAAGTCATCTAGCCCTTCAGTGGCCTCCGGAACATCACAACAATTGGCAGTGCCAACGACTACCATTTCGCCATTTGGTAAGCCGTCTCCATTCTCGTCCTTCAAGTCAGATTCAACCACTTTCGGAAAGCCCAGTGTAGACGGGCCGTTTGCAATATCTCCATCCTCGTTTGGCAAGCCGAGCTCTGCCAGCATTCTCCATACACCATTCTTGAGCGCTGCAAGTGATCCGATACCAAACAACGAAGCTAAAGACCCTGCCTTCATTGTACCGACCAATACGGAAGCAGCGTCGAAAGCGTCAACTTTCTTCCCTAAGCCCGACGCATCAGAATCATCGTCTCGACCCCTTACGAAAAATGCGCACTCTATATTCCAGTTCCAGTCACAATCCAATTCAGATGGATTGGCGGAGTCGAAAAAGGTCACGCAGCCAGCCTCGCCATTCTCGTTTTCCTCAGGTGCACCCCCTTCTTTTGGTTCGACAGCGACGTCTCTCTACAACTTCCCGAAGCCTTCTCCAGGAACGTCGTCAACGGTCAATAATACCACAAGCAGCCCCGACAACAGACCAGAGCATACATATAACCAGCCAATAGCCAGCGCGTCAGCAGCTTTCGAAGACCGAAAGGCGGTCCAGGCAACGTTGACACCTACGACACAATCATCGTCTGTTCTCGACTCACAACAAGAACCGCAAAGGCATACTAGCTCATTGTTTCAATTTCCAGCAGCTCAATCTAATCCGTCGGCTTCGCTCAAGAACGAACGGTCGTCCTCCACGAAACATTCCCCACCACCGAAACAACAATTCACGTTTATCGAGACAACTACTTCACAGAAGCAAAATTTGTCAACCTCAACTCTCCCTTTCGCGCCATCCTCGCCAAGGCCGTCTCCCAGCGTATTCACCTCAGAGGACACCACCGGTCTACCTGCACACCAAACTGCTAATTCAAATTTCAACACTTCTACGCCACTGGTTCAAATCTCTCAACACCCAGTCCCAGAGCTTGCACCGAGCTTTAATGATAATCCTACATTTTCATATGCGCCAAACTGCCTTAGGCCGTCTACGGTCTCTGGAAAGAGTTCTCCAACCGGACTCTTCGCGTCATCAGATCCTTTCTCACTACGAAACACGAATCCACATGAAGCTCGCCCCGCAGCATTGCATGCACTCTCGGAGAGCTTGATGCTTGACGACGATGGGCTGCTCCAACAATTCATCGAATACACAATTGGCCCCATCGTTACAGCTTCGATTCGACAGGTACAGGAGGAAAGGTCATGGCAACAAGCACGTCAGTCACTTCTCATCTCATGCTCACCAACTAGCTACTGATCTCAAGCAGGTCAGTGCCGCGTTTTCTTACTCTCGAAAAAGTATCTCAATGCGTGGAAGAAGACGGCTTGGAAGTTGGGATTGTTGCGCAAGGGTAAGGAACGAAGGAAGAAATTTGCGGAGTCGATGCGGGAACTGTCGCAAAGTACACGAAGACTGCCAGACACGGACGGCACTCTAAGACTGGCCTCTGACGGTCGAGATGCAAAGGTGGAGGGGGCTATGCCACCACGTACAAGGCCTCCTGCTAAGCGAAACAGCCTTCCGGCTGAAATAATTCACGATGTTCAGCGATCTGATACAGCTCCAAACAAAAGAAAGCGTGACAATCAATCGCTACATACGGAGCATAGCCCACCACGACGTATCAAGGTTCATCACAAACGTTCAAGGACGGTCACGAGCGTCCTGGACTCTAATTCGATGAGTGGCAATACCCATGTTCCCCTAAAGAACCACTCCTACAGTACAACGCGTTTGTCATTCGGTGGAAAGGTCGACACTACCAATACCGATTACTTCCGCTTGAAAGCCTTAGGTCTTGACCCAGATACACCAGTGGTACCTTTAACGAGCAAGAAGCGTATGAGAGACGATGATACCATCAGAGGCGAGAAACGCTCTAAGCAGTCGCCTGATCAGGACTTCATCAAGGTCCAATCGGGTGATCCGGCAGTGACACAAGCCGACCAGCACAACGGTGTTCCGACAACCCCACGGCGGAAGTCAAATTGGCAGGACGAGGAGGACTCGGACGAAGCACTCTTTGCTCGGCTACGCCAGGTCCGTGACGAAATGTCAGACAGCATATCATGGTTCCAGTTGGAGCGCGCAAAGAGTGAGCGAACGAGTAGCGGCGGTCACGGGGCATCTTCCAACGAGGGCCCGGTGCAGAAGAGGTTGCGTGAGTTCCAAACAACACCGTCGAGGACTGAACAAAGACTGCGTACTACTGGCGCACATAGCTTGCTTCCAAAGGCCTGGGCGAGTAATCCGTCCTGGCGGGATGCAAACGGTAGGATCACGACATTTGATACCCCGGTGTCGAGGAGCGAGGCGCTTCCCGCTAAACGAAGGGAAGCCATGGATCAACCGTCAGGCATGGGAGTCACATGGAGCATTGGGCAGATGCGTGGTCAGGGTCCCACGAAGCCGAATGGCTTGAGGCCGGACGGCCCAGGTGCAAGCGTTGAGGATGCAATCGAACTCTAATCCCAGCGATGTCCAAGTTTGGTAGGACCTACGGCATGACAGTCAGCGTTGCCGGCTTTCTCCTCGTAGCGTTGGTATTGCATAGCGACGGAGTGATAGCTTGGGCACTTGTGCACATGATGCTGTACGAGTTGGTGTATCCTAGCATCCACAACGTTGTGTAGTCATCCTAGTTATGACAGCGAATCGAATGGAGTCTTGTCAGCTCATCACCTTCTCTCCTCGGAAAGACGAGACCTCTCCGATAGTCTAACCCCCCTTGCAACAAGGTACAGATTGCCAAGCGGTACAGGGTCTTCTGATCATCATTTATGTTTGGAGCGCTTATGGCGCGTAAGCATAAGCGTTGTCGAGTCCAAAAGCCCCCCACGATCCCGTGTCCCAGGTACCGCATATTGACGGTCAAGACTTGCCACTTTTGCTATTAAGCTTGCCACAGCAAGGTTGACGGTTGGAGCACATTCTCCGTACGAATGGCGGAGTTGGTGATTATAGCTCGAAGAAAAACGTATCTGCATGCCGTCTTCTCGTTGTGCGTCCGTTCGTGTCCTCATCCTTCGGGCCCGCATCCTTGCAATCAAATTAATGCCGACACGCTCCTTCTAAGTCCTCTTCCTCATCTTGCTCCAGCCGTGGCACTCAAGTGGCATGGATCCACATTCGAGCCGCGGGCCTGTTGGCGTCGGCGTTTCGTGGATTCCGCCCTATTTGATCTCTCGGATACGACTGTAAATTGTTGGGCCCATAGTTAGGCTGCGGCTTGCCAATGGTGCATGCTCTCCACTGCAAACTATCGCTGCTTTGCTGGCATGATGCAAAACGAAATTGTCACGTAGTCAACGGCAGGCTCGGCGCCCGTAGTCGTGGCCACTGGCCTCAGCAAGTCAGGTTTAATAGGAGTGCTTACCGTCACCTGTAGTTGATCATCATCGGATCTTGACTCCTCAGGCCTCCTGCTGGTCCAGGTAAGTTGTAGCTCTTTTGCCAACCACAGATGGACGTATGCTTACGACCCTTTTCAGAGATCCTCAGCCGAGGCCGGTCCCTCCTGTTCAATCGGACATACCCCCACACTCGTTACAATGTCCATCGTTACCACGTTCCTGCACGTCTTGTTGCTCCTGAGCAACTTTGCTGCCCCTGCGTTGGCAGCTCCCACTCCTTTGTTCGTTACCAAAAGGAGCACCCTGGCGGGCTCGCCTGTCGTTTTCGGCGCCGGTACCTACCCCCGAGCAACTCGGCTGTCAGATGGCAGCCTTCTCGGAGTTTATACCGCATTTTCTGGCGGTAATAATGTAATCACTACTACAATGAGCACCGACAATGGTGCCTCATGGCAGACGTTGGGCGAAGTTGCTTCAGGTCCGTCAGACGCCAACGACATCGACAACCCCTACGTCCTCCAGCTCCCCAGTGCGACGGGACGAGTTCTCTGTGCGTTCCGAAATCATTCCAAGGATCCGTCGAGTGGCGCGTATACGTACTTTCGAATCACAATCACGTACTCGGACGACAAAGGCAAGACCTGGAAGTACCTCAGCACTGCCTCTCAAGATCCAGGGCCGGTCAATGGGAACTGGGAACCCTTTTTACGCCTCGCCCAGGACGGATCCTTGCAGATATACTACTCACGTGAGAACTCAGCGGCCGACCAAGACACGATCGAACGTTTTTCGACGGATGGTGGGCAGACCTGGACCTCACCAAAGACCATTTCGGGTACCGGTATCACCTCACGAGACGGTATGACTGGTGTCGCCGACGTCTCCGGCTCGAACCTGATGGCTGTCTTCGAGAGCGAAACGAACGGTATCTTTAACATCTTATCCATTACCTCGGCTGACGACGGCAAAACCTGGTCCTCCACGCGCAGCCTTGTCTATGACTCTACCGGCTCAGGCAATAGCGCTGGGGCGCCTCAGATCATCAATGTAGGTGGGACGATAGTGGTCAGTTTTATGACCAGTGAAGACGCAGATCTGGGTTCGGGCGGGGGCGCCTATATCAGTCACACGGCGGCCAAAGTAATTAGTAGCAGCGATGGTGGTAAGACGTGGGGTAACAAGATCACGACGTCGCCGGAGCAGAGTGTTTGGCCAGGCTTGGTCGTGGTAGACTCCAAGAGCTTTCTTGCATTGTCAGATCATGCGGGTGCGAAAGCCCAAAAGGTCACGATTCCATAAGTGAAAGGAGCATGGTCTTGAATATACCTCCCCAAAGGCTACTTCGTTGAAGATTGGCTCGTCTAGAGCTTCCGATCATTCTGTGGAAGTGTTGATTGCCCTGTAATGCGGGCTTCGTTGTTCGCAGATATTTGCTGCCGTCTGAAAGGAGAGTCGGTGTCAATGACAGCATTAGAGTCGGTGACGAATGATGAGATCGAGTAGTGGGTGAATCCAGTGATCAAACATCATCCAAACCTTGAGGCGTCCCGAACATATTCCTATTTATTTTCTATTACCAGAGGCGAAAGTCAGCTGATCGTAACATTCCACATTTGAGAAGCCGACCTTGGATACAGGAAATATCACATGAGGCTCCAAGCCTTAGCTCGCGTGTTTGACACAATCACACCCCTTTCATACAGCTTTGTCTCCGAAATGCTTTGCCGCTTGCGCTTTTTGGATGCCCTCTAAGTCCTTCAAACACGGGGCGAATAAAAGATTCCCCGTAGCAAGCTTACGTACGGTGCCGCTGGCGACGACGATCCAGAGCAGCGTTACAGATATGGAAAACACCTAGGCACATTTAGGCATCAGTTGGTGGCACGACCATAATCCTGTCATACTTGACATCGCATGCAGCGAGTCGTGGTATGTCAAAGAAATTACGGAAGGGAATACGGACCGTGCCAAGAACGTCGAAGAAATGGGATGGTGTTTCTTTCCCAATCGTCGTTGTGGATACTGTAAGTACACCAAGTGGGAAGGTAAAGCCCCACCAGCCCATATTGAATGGAAATTTGCTGCGACTAATACTGGCAAGCGCGAAGAAGAGCCACACGATGGCAAAGCCCCACATAATGAGTGCTGTCAACCATCCCATCACATATACGATTTCTCCGGCGTTGTCAGCAGCTAGAGAAAGAGTGTGGGTTTCTGGAAAGATTCGAGCGGCCACTTTTCCGAGCTGCATAATACCAAAGCCGCCTTGACCCAGAGGACCCAACGGTAAGAACACAGAAACGATGACCTCGCGTGGAGGTATGTTGTGTACGGTGAGGCGCTGAAAATAGATGACTAGAACAACCATTGCAAGAGGGACTCCGGTGCCCCAGAGGACGTAAGACACGATAACCGTCCACAGGGCGTGTTGAGGATTAGGCAGAACTTCAGCCACGATACCTCCGGAAGCTGCTGCGACGATTGTTGCAACTATTGGCAACAGCCAGGCTGCTGTCATGGTAGAGAGGTTGGTTTTGTGAAAATACATACTATAGTGGAAATTGTAAGACCCATCTGAAGTGCTCCGGTGCAGAATAGGGACTGGAAGGCCCACAGAGCTACTCACATCACAAAGGGGAGATAGAAGCATGTAAAGATGGCTATCACAACGTCAATCCACCACAGTGCCCAAGCCTAGTCATATCAGAATCCTGACTTGCATATTTATATGACGGACTGCACGTACAAGCTTGATGGCCCCTCCACCCCAGGCTGGAACACAAACGAAAACAGTCATGTTGACAATCGTCGCGAGACCCATCGGAAAGGTACCAAGAAAGAGTGATTGTGCTGGGTGGCGAACCATAGCGTGCCAGATCTCCGGGTAGATAGAGTAACGTAGAATCGATATAAGGAGGAAGAGGCAGAATAGAGTCACATTGAGGGCGAATAATACGACAGATATCCAATAAAGCCATACCCCGTTGTAAGGCAGGTTATGGAGGAGTATCGACACGATGCCTGTACCCATGATGACAGAGAACCATCTGATGGATTGATAGTCGGCAGGTGTTTTTAAGGGCATGAGTTTTGTATGAAAAGCGCAAGGAAACAGGGGGATTCTGGCCAAAGTGCTGGAGAAGTCTCAATGTCCGAGCTTACGATGGTGTGAAATTCCTGACAAATTTTCTCCAGCCCCATGAATCTTTCACCTTTCCTCTTGACTCGTTGGCCTTTTCTTCTCGAAAATCGGCCTTTGATGGCTGCAGCCCGCAGTCCGGCCCTTCCGAGTTTGTGGCCCCTCCATTAGGTGTCGGTGGTTTGAGAACCTCTTGAGCAGCAGCTGTATGATGATTCGCATCGGACTCGTCAACGTTGTCGTGAGTATGGAGGCATAAGCCTGCGCCGGACGGGTCCATATTCTACGAAATGTCCTGGATTGTAGACCTGGGCGATGGAGTGAAGAAGACTCTGGCCTTGAACTCGGCTACATACCGAATGAGCCCATTAACGGCGTTGATCGGCTTCTTCGGCGGCTACTGTGTCGCTGCGTCTTGGACTTTGGTGGGACTCGACCCCGCCAACCCCGCATTCATTCTCTGCATGCCGGAGCTGTCGGGACGACTATAAGTGAGATTGCGAACTGCGATGCTGATCAGATTTGGAAAGTATCCTACAAACCTGATTGCATTGTGCTGCCTTGCTCTCAATAGTATTCACGTGTTTTCGATACGACATTACCATATTTGCGAGCGACTATCTTACGAAACCCCTGAATCGCGACTTCTGACATAGGAATCACACGCTCCACGAAACGCGAGATATCATGTCCCCATTGCTCAGGCATCTTCCCGCCAAACGTCTTCATCCCACCAGTCAACGGCATTTTCTCCCTTTAGTATCAAGATCGTCCACGACCTTTCCGGCTTTTCAAGACTCAAGAAAAGAAACGCCACAACGACCAGCAGACACCGAGCTGGCCTCTGGTGCTTCCTTGAATCCGACTGGAGCGAAACCCTCTTCTCCAGGCGACAGTCTTCGGCCGGTACTGGGGTAAGCTTCACCAATCGGGCCTTCGGTTTTCAGGAGACTTCAGAGCTGGCCGAATGATACTATGTGTAGCATCATCATCGCAGGTGCAATATTGGGTTATGCAGCCCTCTATTTCCTGACTCCTAGCACTACTTCGAAATTCGGCGAATCGATAAAGGAGAGGGTTTTCGGTACGAACTCTCGACCCTTCTTTACGCCCGGTGGCTAATATAGTGGATGTTGAAGCTGGACGGAGGGCCGAAGAGTGGCGTGAAGGCGTTAGAGAGGAAGACGAGACTGTCGCGGAGGAAACAGAGGAGACGGAGATTGAAAAGCATACTGCAACGAAATAAGTTTCAAGAGAAAGAAGAATCTGAGACTAAGTTGTTGAGAAATTGGTAAATGTTTCCTTATCTTGACAAACTAGTAGAGCAAACTTTATAGAGAAAATAGGTACAATTCCGAATAGATAGATATTAAATTGTGTTATAATATATAGTTATTATTAATTTCTTATCAACTCTTTATAATTTATACTAATAATATAGATATTAAAATCTTATATAATAATAGATTAAAATTAATCTTGAATTATTTAATATATAAGCTTAATTTTTTATCTCTATAATTGCTTCTTCTTATATATAGATTATAGATTCTAATAATCTATATAATATTTTCTCAAATCTCTCAATATTTGTAATCTAGATACTTAATATTTTAATTGCTTATTTATATCTTTCTAATATCTTTCTTCTTTTAATTATTTTTATTTTTATTTTTAATTATATATATATATATTTTTTCTTTTTCTTTATTAAATGTATACACTTTTAGACTATAATACTATATAGTCTATATATATTAGACTACTAAATTATATAACTTTGTTTATTTTTCTACTATTATTATATAGCAACATTAACAAAAAAAAGCTTTTTTGTTCTAGAAAAAATAATAAAATAACAAAATCTATAAGTTAAAGATTATAGTTAGACAATCTAAACAAGTTTGCATATATATCTAAAAATATTGTAATTATTAAAATATAACTACTTGTTATTATTGTTAACCTTGATAGATAAAAAATATATTCTTAGAAATTAAATTATTAAATAAATAACTACTAATTCTACAAATATTTACTTAAAATAAATATCTACTATAATAATTTTTTCTTATATAATATATTAACAATTTAATAGTTTATTGTTTTAATTGTAAAAATAGAAGTTAAAAATATATTATATAGAGTTTTTATATTAAAACTAATAGCAAATTCGACAAATAACTATTGTATTAATCTTATTATTAAATTATATAATTAAAAATTGTTAAAAAATAGATAGTAGAACACTTGATTACTATTTAAAGAGTTAAGAAATATTCTAACTATATATTTTAATTAATATTAAGACTTTGTTATATAATATAATTATATAATTTAAATTAAATAGATATTAAGTCGAATAACAATACTATTTAATATTAGACTAGATTAAATATATTGTTTTAACACTTTTATCTAATTATTAGTTTAGCTTTTATAGTCTTGAAATATTTAATTTACAAAGTTTTTATATATTGATAATTCGAGAAAGCAACTTCTATAATATAATAATTTTACTAAGTTAATATTAATTTAAGAGAGTCTTGTAATATCTTGCGCTAGTCTATTAGAATAATTTAAATTGTTTTTTAATATTTAAATTGTTTTGTAATTTAATTGAAATTTTTAATCTAATTAAGTTAGTATTACGTATAGAATTAATAGATAAAATTGCATTTTTTTAGAATTTTTTTGATTTTCAAATATTAATTCTATACGTAATACTAATTTAATTAGACTAAAAATTTCAAATAAATTTCAAAATAATCTAAATATTACAAAAAAATTTAGACTATTCTAATAGACTAACGCAAGATATTACAAGACTCTCTCGAATTAATATCGATTTAATAAAGTTATTATATTATAGAAGTTACTTTTTCAAATTATTAATATAAATTCTAGATAGCTAACATCTAGTATTATAATGCGTCGATAAAGAATATATAGACAAAAGTAACAATATTTGCAAAAACAATTAAGTCTTAAGCAAATCTTCTATCAAAATAAAAATAGATAACTACTAGCTAAGTATTATTCTACTTTTCTCGAATATTACTTTTATTTTGTTCAAATATTACTCTTTTTTACTAAGTCTAATTAAATAATTTATAGAGTCTAGTAACTTTGTAAACAAACAATATTAATAAAATTAAGAGAAAATAATAGAAAATATAGTGTAATTGTTAGATCGAATCGAACACTTTTTTCTTAACTCGATCTACTTTCTTGAATTTCGTAGAGTTAAATCAAAGTTAAGACGCGAACTCGATTCTAGAATTGAATTTCGTTAAGTTAATATCAAGAATTTAAGTTAACTTCGTCGCGTTAGTATTCGCTTATCTTATCTTATCTTATCTATGCGCTAACTCGATTAAGTTAGTGCAAAAGTTCACGCTAACTATATGCGATTAGCGTGAACTCTACGCTAATCGCATATAATTAGCGCGTTACATAACGTTACGTAATCGAATAGATTGAATTGAGCGTTTGACGCATCTTATATGTTTAATCTATTCGATTAAACTAGAACTTTTGCTCGATCTTAGAATTAAAGTTAAATGAGTCAATTTATTTAAGTTGAAATTCAACTTGTCGATTACGCTAAGAAAATATATAATTTTGCGTCTATTTATTATTAAATTCGATATATTTTCTTAAGAATCTCTCGATACAAATTTAAATCTAAAATATATCTTTTCGTATATTTAAAATCGATTTCTAATTGTATCTCTATTTTATATCTAGAAACTATTTATATAGAAGATCGAAATATTTGTATTTTAACTCTTTACAATATTCTCTTGTTTATCTTGTCTATTTTGTCGACAATCTTCTTGTTTATCTTGCTAACTTTGTATAGACAGTTAATTGTTAGATATCTAACTAAAGAGTAGATTCGAGATTAACTTAAAGATAAACAACGTTGTTACAAATCTAGCTCGAAACAATATAATATATAATCTATAGCGCAATATATAGTACGAAGCACAACTATCTATATACTCGACAATTTGATAAATAAGCAATGCTCGATATATTCGACAACAAATTAAGCAAATAGTACTTAATATACTTGACAACAAGCTAAACAAGTAGTACTCGATATACTTAATAGCAAACTAAACAAATAGTATTCGATATACTTGATAGCAAACTAAACAAGCAAAAAGAAATCTTTTTTAGTATATAGATTTTCGAATACAACTCTTTTATAAATTGTATTTAATTTATTTTAAGTCTTAACTTATTATTACAATTACAAAACTACAATCTTTTATTATTAAGTAATTACTTGTATTGTCTAAAGACGTCTACAAATTTTTTTAAAGTATAATCTTTTTTCTAATATTTCTAGCAAAAGTATTAGCATAATGTTTTGAATATTTTAAGAATATCTATATTAGATTAACGCATCTTTATTTCGAGTACTAGCTTAATAATATTATGCTAATTAATATTTAGTAGAGACAACAAGATTAAAATTAACAAGTCTAATATTTATTATAGAGATTAAATCGATCTAAAAAACTAATTTATACAAATAAATATTTATTTTATTTTTTATTCTATTTTAGCGAATTAGAAAACAATTTTTGTATTGATATTTCTTAGAAAAAGAGTTCGATATTGATTTAAATTAAATCTACGCAAATATTTAAAGAATAGTAGCAAAAATCTCTATATAATATTTACGAACTTCAACAATTTCAAGAGAAAGTTTCGAATTTTTTTCGAAATCTTTAATAAAGAATAGATTGCAAAAAGAGTAGTTCAATATTTAACTTAGCAAATTTTAGCAGCAGACTATATAGTTAGATTTCAGAAGTTTATTAATTTTATCAAGTAGAACAATACTGCTCTTATAACAATATTTCGACAAGATCTTAAAAATAATTTCAAAAACAAAATTATATATAATAACAAAAATATTAACAATATATTTAATTTTATTAAAATAGTAATCGATCTTAACAACAAATTATATAAAAGAGCTATAAAAAAGTAATACAATTAATTTCAAGAAAAGACAAAAACTTTTTTTGAATTAACAATCGAATATTATTAGAAAAAATCTTGTTTTAATTAGAAATATAGTAATTCGAATTATTGCAAATCTATATCTATAGAATTAAATTTTATTTAGCAATGCAAAAAGAAGAATTCTTAAAAAAAATAAGATAACAAATTTTAAAAAATATGCTATTTACATAACAAATCGAATTACTTTGCAAAAAATTATTGTTCAAAAAACTTAATAATTCTACAATAGATTAATACTATATTAAGAGAAATATTTGATAGTTAAAATAATATTAGAAAGTAAATCAATATAGAAACAAATATTTTCGAGACTAAATCGAACAACAACTACTATTTAATAGAAAATTCAAATTAGTTGCAAAAAGTTTTAGATAAAATATTATTAGATAAGATATTTGTATCTATGCAGAAAATTAATTAAGCAATAAAAGAAACTATTAAAACAAAACAATTAAAAATATTATACTTTTATAATCTAGCAATCGACTTAGACAAAAAATATAACTGAAAGAACTTCTATAATTGCGTAGAAATATTATAAACTATCTCGAGACTTTAGTTAATTTATCGAAGATTGTAAACAAATGCAAAAAGAAGCTAGAAAATAAGACTACTACAAAAAAGAATATTTTCGATAGAATTATAGAACAACTAAATTTTATTAAGATAAATATACAAATGTCGATACTTAAATATAAAGATACTATTATTAAAAAAGCAAACAACTTATATACAAATTTCAATTAAACAGTTTGCTACAATAATTTATACTAAACTTATCTAGAAGACAAGAACTAGATTAATCGTCGAATTGGATTTCGATTCCAACTTTAGGAATCAACTCGATTTAACGATTTCAACATTAGGAATCGACTTAAAATTCAATTCGATTTCTATTATTTTGAAATCGACTTAACTCGACTCAACTCGATTTTCGACTTCAATATTAGGAATCGAATCGAATTGTCAAAAAATCGAAAATAACATTATTATATCAAGATTTTCTATTTTTAAATATACGTTATTATAATTTTGAATTTTTCGTCAAAGTGTCAAGTAGTATGCTTTGACACAAAAGTTACGTTTGCTTGTATTATCTCAAAATAGCTTGCTTAAACTAGTTGTTACTTGCATTATTCTTTTGCATTATCTTTTTATTCTTGAGTTACTTTCTCGAATTATTAAAGAATATTATTATATTATATTTGTATTTTTGTTTGCAAAATGTCAAACTCTTCAAGAGCTTTAAGTCAATTATTGTCTTTAAACGAAAAAAATTCTAACAAATTTATCTCTCGCGACTCGTTATTTAGTAGCTTATATCTTAATTAATTTACGAGTTAATCTAGTTGAGATTTTCTTATTTTTGCTTTTAATAATAGAAAAAGAATTCTTCGCGAGATAGTAAACAAAATATTTATCAATTATTTACTACTTGTTTTGAGAAAGGGAAACGAATACGTTAAATAAAATTCAAATATTAACACTTAATTTTAAGCATAATAATTACAAACAATTGTTAACAACAATATTTTAAACAAGACTTAATCGAAATTTGTCAATTTACGTTAAACAAAAAAGATTGATGTAAAAGCATAATTCGAGCTTTGAAACAAATATATTCAAATAACTTTAATTGTAAATAATATTTCAAAAATTGTATACAAAAGTTATTATAAAAATTTAAATTATTCTATTGCTTACGATTATTCAAGCACATCAAATATAAAAAAATATCTTTTGTTCTTTTTTTATTTAAAACTAACGATTTCGATTGTAAATCGCGATTGATCTAGTCTTTAATTGCGTAAGTTACAAATAGTAATGCATATAAATAATGCAAAACTAACAATTTTTTAGAAAAAAAGTTATATTAATTTGTCGTTATTCTTTATTTAAAATAATTGAGAAAATTAATTATACAAGACTTTCGTAGATTTGAATTTGTCTTTTCGAATTATTAACAATTTTAACTTCCGAAAGTTATTAGAAATGCTTTGTTCAAATTTAATGCTTTTGAGTCGCACAAAATTATTTAAGATAATTCTCTTAAAATATAATCAAATTCGTAAGAAAATTAAGATAAATCTCAAGAATGTTTAACGTGTCTTTATTGCTTTAAATGCATGATTTAATTCTTAAAGAGTTGTCTATCTAAAAGTGTTAATATATTGAGTAAATATCGCATTTCAATTTCGCGAATATTTTATCAAATTTACTTCTTTTAATATTAAATATATAAATCGTTAATTAATGTTAAAGCTTATAAAGATTTTGAAAATTTTCAAGATTAAAAACAAACTTCTTAAGATTGTTATTAATAATGCAAGTAATAACGACATACTTAAAAACGAACTCGAAAAGATCTTAAATTAACGAGAGTTTTAATAAAATAAACAACAAAACTTTGTGTCTTATTTAACTTATATTATTAATCTCGTAATTCAAAATTTTATTTCGATTATAAAATCAAAAGCAACAAATAACAATATTGTTGTACAATTAAAGAATAAATAACTTCAAGATGTTGCAAGAAGCACAAACTTGTTTAATATAATTAAAAAAATATTTAAATTTGTAATAATGCAAAGAGATAATGCATATGTTAATTTTATTAAATTTGCGCTTTTATAATCGTTATTAACGACTTAGCTTAACGTTTGCTTCAACTTAGAGTTTTTCAAGAAAAAATTAATAAAAAATTACGAAAACTAGTACAAGATATTCGTATTTATTAAAATTTCATTTATTTTATGCTTTGTCAAACATATCAATTACGCAATTACATTAATTTTTAAGTAAAGAAATATTTTTAAGATTTAAAATTTAACAAATTAAATTTAACAAAAACAAGTAAAATTTAGTTTTGTTTGTTAACAATATATTAAATTCTTTTTACAAATACATTCTTATAGTTTCGCGAACAATTAACACAAATATTTATTTAAAATTTTAAATATTTGATGCAATATTTAAATATTTTAAACATCTAAAAAAAAAGTTTATGTTTATTTTTTGACAAATATTGTAATTAAAATTTGCAATAAAGTTTCAACAAAGCTTGCGAAATACTATTCGAAAACAAAAGAATTAAATAATACGTTATATAATTTCGTTAACATTTTAGATTTTACGCAAAAAGTTAATCTTTATAAGTTGTAAAATTGTTACGAGATTTGTGTCTAATGCTCTTGCCAAATAGCAAGAGAGCGTTTGGCGCCTATCGATAACGCCTGCTTTTGAACAATCAAGTATAACTTGATTGTCAACTTAGTTCTTGAAGAATTATCTTTACAATTATTATAAATGTTTGCCTTGTTCACTTGCGTGTCTTTTCATCTTGCTTAGTTGCTTGCCTAGTTGCTTTGCCTGCCTAGCTATCATTCTTTGCCTAGCAAATGATAGCTTCAACGTACAATTCGAGTCAATCGCTCGTTTGATTTAGACGAACGACATTGATCGCCAATCCTTCCATCTAGTCTTGCATTTATCACTAGACATTGAGTCATTATATTAGAGTCGACATTCGTTTGCGTTTCGCAATCACTAGGCACTAGATCATTGCATCAAAGCTAGCATTCACTAGCAAATCTATCTTTCGCAAGTGTTTGCCTAATTGTATTGAGATGCCTTACTTAGTCAAACTAGTTAATCTCGTTCTTTTCGCTCTCACTCATTAAATCTTGCAGTTTTGCATTATTGGACATCAATATAAGACTTGCATTAGTAAGTCAATTAAGCTAATAGTCAAAAAATTCTTCAAACTTTTGTCTCGTTCGTTTTCACTCAAATTAACAAACAAGACTCGTCGTTTTACTTAATTTGCTCGATCTAGTGAAGACAAGTAAATTTGATTAATCGAATGAACAATTGACAAGACTTTACTCAAACGAACAATTAATAAATTCGAAAGAACGCAATAAGCAACTTCACTTAAGACGATTAACAACGAAGTTTCAACGAAGAAATCATTATTTGTCACAACTCACAATCAATTTTTGACAAAGACATCATCGTCTATTGTTCTTAATCATTAGATTTCGAAGATATCACAATTTATTGCAATTGACGTCGTCAATTCAAAGATATCATTGTTTTCTACATTAAACGACATCATCTTAAAGATATTATCAAAGTCGTTAACAAGACAATTATTTGATTATTAAAACAAATAGCTTGAGCAAAAGAATCTAAATGTCTATCTTAATAACATTCTAAATCTAAATTTTTTTAGTTCGATCGTCGCCTTAAAGCATCTTGACGAAGTTTTTATCGTTCAACGAAATAGATTTGCGTTCTTAAACACCTTAAGTCTCGTCTTTTCATTCGCATTTTCTATTTTACTTGCGTTCTTAGTTAAACAATCAATGATTAACTCTTTCGACAAACTAAGAAACAACAAGATTGACGAATTAAACGACGATAAATTGCGCAAGAACACATTAGCGAACATTGACAATCTACATCGTCGAAAGCGAGCTTTCTCTCTTAAGAAAAATAGCATAAATCGTTATCGTTAATCTAGAATTAATCGAACTAGTTTCAAGATAAACAATAGATTCAAAATGATAAATTTACGCTTTGACAATTCTTTGCAAAGTGATTAATAACAATTGATCAATTTGACTTTGTCACACAATTGTACAATTCACAATCTTTCAACTTATTTGACGCTAGACAACATGCTTAGTACGATTAATAACGAAATGTCGAATTTAATGTCTCGCAATCGAATGTCTAGTCTATTTACTCTTCGCTAATCTAATCAAACACAATTACGCTTAATAATACAAGCTTACAACAACAACAAAAACTTATTTGGCAATCTCTTAACGTTGAAGCCAATTTAGTAACTTTTGAATAGACTTTGTCTTCGCAACTCAATTCGACGATCTTTGAATAAACTTCGATTTCGCAACTCAACTTTGCGACTTTTGAGCAAACTTTATCTTTTGCAATCTTCGATCTAAATCAATTGCGAACTATGTTGCGTAAAGAAGATTAACGCTCTCTTGTAAAGCAAACATGACATTTGTCTTAAAATGAATCAACTAATTTTCGTCGCATTTCTAGGCACTTTAATAAGTTTTTACAAAAAAATATAGATGTGCTTTCTAGTTAATTCAAGATGTCTAATCTAGACTTCTTTTATTTAGACGCTTCAAACAACTATGAGTTAAACAATATTATTTTCGCTTATAAGAAAACAATATACAAAGAAGTCTTTATCTTTGTCGAACGTGTAAATGATTACGCACACGTTATTGACCAAGTCGTCGTTTAAAATAATCTCTCTCTTTGTCTTCGTAACTTTGTTATGATGTAATATTTTAAAAAGATAAACAACTTTAAACGTCGAACGTTTCGAAGTCTATCTCTTTTGAACTTCATCAATAAATTGCAAAATCGCTTCAAGATAAAAATTAGCAAGACGCTTAACAAATTAACGTTAAAGATCTTTATCGTTAAAGATGCTAAAGACGAACGAAAAACTATAGAATATTTGCAAAACATTATTCTTTATGTGCAATTGACGAACATCAAAGAAATCTAAAGACAATTGATTTAGACATGAAATTAACTTAAGATGAAATTGCGTTCTATTATTAGCATATTTATCGTTCACACATTATTTTAGAATTTTATTAAGAAATTTGACGCAAAGCGCGAGATATAAAAGATAATGCTTGTCTATCGCTCTAATTAACAAAATTCGAATCGATCAAATAGACGATCAAAAGAACGAATTATTCGTTAATTTACATCATATGTGTTTCGCTTAATTAATTTCTTTCGCATGCTCTTTTACAAGCAATTCGACTACGCGTATTTTCTTCGATAACAATTCGCAAACTACGAATATCTTAAACAATCTATGCAAGACTTGCAAGATTTTAACGAGCATTTTCGTCAATTAATGCAACAAACGTCGACACAATTTTAGATATTAAAGTCTCTCGCAAGGCTCGCAATTACAACGACCATAAATTCTTTCGCAAATAGTTAGAGCAAAAACTCTTACTATTAAGATTAGAAGACAAGAAATAGACAAAACAACGCACAACGAGATCAAGACAACTATTAAGATAAATATTGCGAAAATTATTGCGATAACTACTAGAACGACTACGAACAAATAACAATTTATTAAGCTCTTGTCGTAATAACATACTATGCAAATTCTACGAAATATATAGAATTCGTCTATTACTTTATGTTCTTCGAGAATCTTACAAATTACTACAATGATTCTTGTGCGAATACGACAACATATTATGTCGCTAACAATCAATCGAAAGAGACATACTATATCGAAAAAAAAACATTAGCAATTATTTATATAATTGACTCGTTATAGAAGACGACTTATTAAACGAATGCAATGCAAATTAAGTTGACGTTAATGTCTTTTTCTTAATTTTTCAAATGCAAAAGTTATGTCTTAAGCTTTTTATCGAAAAACAAACTTTTTTAGCACATTAAAGACAAACACAACAAGGCGTATTGTCAAAAATTCATTAAGACATTTCATGTTAATCTTGTTTCTATTAAGGCAAGTCTTACGAGCTTAGAGCTAATCAAATTAGACGCTTTATCATTGCGTTAAAATAAATTAACTTTTAGACGTTAACATTATGCGACATGTTAAATGACATTCTTATAAGAAGGCATCTCGTGTGTTGTTTGCGTCAACAACGAGTGCACTATATCATTGATCGACGATAACTTTCTTAGTGACTTAAGACTAAAGCATCTCACAAGATAGTTCAATGTCATCGTATTCGTACGCGACGTTAGAAACGACAAACATTTAATTAACGATTATTTTCGACTTCTAATGTATCTTTAAAACAAAATAAACGACAAAATAATTGTCGCTCACTTTTGTCGAAAAGTTCACGTTGTGAAAAATCTAAAAGCAAAGCTACTACTTGAAATAAATATTGTTGATTTTAAACGTATAGTCGTTGACGCGAATAAACGAAAACTAATTATCAAGAGTTGTTAAAATCTAAAGACAAAGCTAAAGATAAAGTCAAAAAACGACATTCGAATAAAACGAATTGTTAAAATCAAAAGAAATCTTGTGATTGTCGCTCATTTTATTTTCGAAGTTCTAATAGTAGTACAAGACGAAATCTTGTTTGACAAAGACTATCTCTTTAAAACAATTTTGCTCAACGCTTACTTTTATGTTGCGAACAAGAGAATGCCTTTTGTATGCGTTCGTAACAATCGCTTTGTGTCACTTCGCATCTCGCAACACGCGACGCTAGAACGTCTACTAAAGTTTAAGAAGCAAAACTATTATTAAATTAGCTCTAACGAGAAGAGCTAAGCAACTAAAGAAGATATCAAGATTAACATGCTCAATAATAGCTATTAGACGAATTTGATCAATGGCGTTCATGTCTACGACAATTTAATCAAAATCATTACGCTTTAGCGTCTCGTCATACGATTGCATATCTTGTGAGAGAATATTGACAAAACGATTAATTTTGTCAAGAAAAATTAAATGTCGATTTTATTAAATAACGATTAAAACTCTACATCAACGTCGAAGATAAAGTACAAAATTTATTTCTTAAAAGAACGCGATCGCAAGATAATTGATAAAGAATTCGACAAACTACATGCCTAAAGTAAGATAATATAATTAATCAAGTCTTCGTTGTTCGAATTTCTTGTTTTCGTAATTTGACGAATTTTGTTAAACGAAACTCGAAAACATCGAGTAGTGACTAATATTCGCAAACTAAATAGATTAATTACTACGAATAAACATTTAATATCTATTTAGACGAATATTATAACTTAAATTCGTAATCGAAAGCACATAAGTTTGATAAACGAATTAACTTTCTTTTTGCAATTCTTGATTGCGTTTAAAGACAAACATAAGTTTTTCTTTATTATTTATCGAGACAAAGAACAACTCAATGTTGCTATTATAAAATTCAAAAATTCGTTCGTCTACGTTCAACGAATAATAGACAAGAAACTTCGTCAATTTAGGAATTTTTGTCGTTTTTACATTGACAATATTGTTATTTTCTTTTAATTGTTCGACATACATTTAGCTCATTTTACTTAGCTATTCGACAAATTAGTTTTGCTAAACGTCACGCTTAGTTTTAAAAAAATCTATCTTAACTATTTTAGCATTATCTTGCTAGAGCAAAAAGTGAACGTCTTTGACTTGTTCATCATTAAGAAGTTTATTGTCGCCATTAAGACAATCAAATTTTCTAAAGATTTGAAGGCGCTTAAGATCTCTTAATCTCGCCAATTACTAAAGGAACAAAATCGTCTAATACGCTTAACGAACTAACGTTTTACAACAAGAAAAGATTCGTCTTCTAAAGAAATTCTCTATTGTCAACGAGCAAAAGCGAAAGACGTATTCAAGAAATACGTGTATTAAATACTTGTCTATTCTTCTTTAATTTTTTTATTAACTATAGCGATTCTTAACAACTTCGAACTTCTTAATTCATTTCGACAACAATCGCCAATTGTACATAGACTTAAACGTCTTCAAGAAACGCGAATTTGATGTCGAAGTATATTATGTTAAAGGCGATTCGATCGACGACAACTTTAGACGAAACGTGTTAGGAATCACTAAATCAAATGCATAATGTGATGGATAAAGTCGTTGTCTAACTATCTATTAGATTGTCGAAGATAAATATATGAGCAAACTGGTCGATACGACGATTCTAGTGTCGACGTTAGACCTAATTAGGTAGAAGTGTTGGGCAAATCTTATGCGCCATGGCAATTCGTAACAAAACGATATTTAACATGTTTTGTTTTTGTTCAAGACTCTCAACTTCGTCAAGATAAATTATTGATCAACTAAAATAAAAGTGATTTGCCTTGTATAAACAATACGAAAGACCAAACATCTAGTAGAAGCGATCAAGAGACTCATTATAGTTTATATTGATCATTCGATCACAACAAGCATTGTTAAACAAACTACGTTGTTCTTTTTATTAATTAACAAGCTCAATCTTCGTTTCGTGCGTATCTCGCAATATCTTTGACAATTTTCACTAGACGTACGTCATTGTACAAAAAGATTACATACGATTTTGAATGTATTGTCTAAACTTCTTGCACTTGAAAATGAACATAACAAGAACAAGTTATTGAGCTTAAATAAGATAGACAACTTTGCAACAAACGTAAAGATTATAATTAAGTTAATGCGATAAACTTTTAAAGAAAAGTCAAATCTAATCGATTAAGATACGATCGACGAGACAATCTTATTTCACTTATGTCTTGTTCAAATGAGTGAAATCTTTAAGAAAAGACTTCTTGACGCATACGTTATATTTATCAAATGAACAAAAATTCTAACGACGATTCGAAAGTCATTTATGTCTTCTAGCATTCAATTTTTTGAAGAAGACAACTTACTTTACTTTACAAACTATGCAAATCGAAAGAAATTATGTTTGTTCAAGAAATTTAAGACAAAAATCTTTCATTAGGCGCACGACATAAATAGTTATGCTAGCTTTACTCGCACTTACGAGACAATAATTGTTAATTTTTATCTTCGCAAACTTGTCTTTTAACTACATCGATACATTGCTCATTGTTAAAAGTGCAATCTTTATCAAATTAAACAACATTAATTGTATAGAAGTCTTAACTTAATTTTGAGTTCTCTTGTGTTTTTTTATATTGTGTGCATCGATTTCGTTTTAAGATTATCGTCATGTCAAGATTTCGATGTTGCCTTAATAACGACTTGCAAATTTTTCAAGAAAATAATTGTTTTAAGCGACAAAACGACTCACATTACAACGAAGTAAGCAAGTATTCTTTTTGACGATCTTGTTAACTAAGAAGTCTTAAGAGCGTTTGTGTACAACAAAGATCGCAAGTTTATGTCTAAATTCTAAAAAATATTGTTTTAAAAGCTAGAAGTTCAATTTCTCGCCTTAACAACATATTATTCACAAATAAACGAACAAAGTAAACGAATAAACTAGAGAATTAAGATAGTTTTGCGATATGCAACGATCAACAATTCTAATTTAAATTAAATGTTCTTTTTGTTCGCACTTTGCGTTCGTCTTAATAATTTGTCTAGTGCGTCTATTAAACTATTATCGAATAAAATAATTATAAGCTTCAAGACATATAATCTTTTGTTTCTTCTTAAACTTGACAATTTTTAAATGATTTAATTGCAAAAGAAAGTCATTAATGTCTTCAAAACAAAAGCGACAATTGCATAAATTAACATAACAATCAAAACAATATATGGTAAACATCACAAATTTATCAAGTTTTCAATAAGCAACATAATGTATCTTCGTCTTTACAAGAATTATTTCTTGTCGTTCGTTAAGTCGTTCAAGTTGTCGATTTAACACATCGAGTCTCTTAAGATTCTCGAACAAAAAAACAATCTAACGTACAAATTGAATCTCTTGACAAGTTAGAAAATTTATCTAGTTATATTTATTGTTTATCTTGAGTTAACGTTAAGCGATAAAGACTTATACAATCGTTTAAAATCAAATTATTCGAAGATTGTTATTAAGTTAAATGTCGAATAACATTCTTATAAGATTGAAGCTCTCATTAAGCATCGCATTCGCTAATATAAACGAAATCGTTTCATTTCGAAGTATTTTGTTCGATAAAAAAGTTACGATGCTAAGTGAAATCAATAGTATGACGAAAATTTGCTAAACGAATTTGCGAACTTTGTCAACGACTACAAGACAAAGCACGAAATGTTTATTTTCTCTATCATAAAACGTTTTAAAACAATTATCATAGTATTTAAAATAATTGTCTCGAAATCTTTAATAAACATTATTGTCTCTATATTATCATCAAAGAAGCGCGATCGATCGCCTAAAACAACAAAAACGCGCTTATATCTAAGAAAAGAGACAAGTTATCTAAGATTAAGACTACTATAAACAACAAGAAAGATAACGACGTTAAAACATTATCTTAATGTTATTGTTGTTAACGTTTAAAAGTTGATAACAATAAACTACTCGCTTAGATGTAACATTAAACGATTATAATTTATTGTTTACTTATAGCAAACGCTTTACAAGTTTTAATTATAAGGCGCAATTCATTAAAACACTAGTACGATCAACATTGATATTAACAACATTATTAAAGCTTATTATTTTTAAATTTGTTAACACGTATTCTTGCTCATTATTAATAGTAACATTTTCATTATTGTTATCGCATTGCAAGATCGTTTATTTATTGTCGTTGTCTAACAAGCAATTAACATGACTTTCGACAAAAAGAACAAAAACTCTTATCTTAATTAAAATGTTACAAAAGCTCGCGAACGCAAAGTCGCAAATTAGGCAATCAAGAACGATCTCGCGAAAACGCTAAATTAACAAGATAATAATAATTAAACTACATTAAACGACGACGAACTAAGCTAAATAAATATTAAATTCAAGAGCGATTTCCTTTAGAAGCACATTATGATAGACGTCGAACAACTCATTCGCGAGATGTTTATGCTTAATAGCTATTTTATCATATTTATACTTCGCAAGAACAATGACGTATCTCTTGTTTGTTTAATTCTTGATTTTAAGATTTCAAACGCGAAGACAATTAAGAACGAGATCGCTCTATTTTGATCTAAAGAAAAAATAAAGATCAACGATTATCTTATTTATTTGACAAGTTACACGTGCCTTATCGATTACAATGTGAATTGTATCGTTCGCATCAATATCACAACACAAAATCGCTTCGTTTTATGACTCGCAATTTTTAATAAGAACGACAATATTCGCATGTTATGCGAGTTCCTAGAGCTTGCCTCTATGTCTATGGGCACTATTGATGTTTTCAAAAAGAGATACATCTTGCAAAATAATGTCAATATTTAATTTATTTGAATTATCGATTCGCAAAAGAAAAGTACAAAACGACTAAGATAAGCGATCTCGTGTATAGCATTATGTTTTACGACATATTAATACGTCTTAACAAGTCGTTGCTTCTAAAGAAAAATTAGATCTTTGCAAACTACAAGACTTGCAAGTCTATCTTAAATCTTGTTATGTTTAACAATCAATCTTCGAATCTATATTACAAGAAAAGTCTTAAGGCGATTTACATTAACAAGAAGACTATGTTAATCAAAGCTCGTCAAACAATTAAACGTCAAAGCGCAACTTCGATTAAAACGCGAAAGACGCGAAAAATGAACGTCGATTAAGTCTTATTTAAGGCAATGACGTCGTCTTGCGAACGTCTAGCTTCGACAATAAAAGCAAGCAAATCGATCTTAAAAATTTTAGTCGACGAAGATGCCTTCTTTGACTTTGCTCTATTCTTCGCTTCGCGAGATTCAAAGTTGTTAGAACGTTATGAGAAGAAGTTCGAAACAATCAAGACGAACTTAATTGTGCGTTGAACATCGTTTTTGAAAGATGAATCGATTCGCAAGAAAACAACTTCTAAACTTACAAATGTCTTAGTTATTAATCGTTAGACAACTCGATTTGCGACAATTGCTAAACAAATGCTAAACAAAATAACGAATAACTTGAACGAGACAACGACGCGCTTTTAAGTTATACAAGATAGTTGCAACGTTATTCTTGATGTCGATCTCATTGTCGTGATCGATATCTATGCTCTTCTTAAGAACATTGTCAAATTCGTTGACAAGTCAACTTAAATCGTCAAGATCGTCAAATCGTTCGAAGATAGTTTTTAGAACAACTTGGCAAAAATTAAGCTAAACAAGACGTACTCAAACGCGAGAAAGGGCGTTTATCGCTAGCGCGACGAGAAGTTCTACGACGAACTAAACATTAAGAAGAATTGATCTAAGGCCATTTAGCAACATGACGCGCAAACGAACAAGAACGACGAATTTATTACGATTGATTAGGCTATTAAGATCTAGACAAAATGATAATTAAGTTTAGAAATTAGATGACGTTTAAGTTTGCAACATGACGAGGACGTCAATGCCTTTTCTTTTAAGAAGAACATGTGTTACGAAATTTGTATCTAATGCTCTTGCCAAATGGCAAGAGAGCGTTTGACGTCTATCGATGACGTTTGCTCTTAAACAATCAAGTATAACTTGATTGTTAACTTAGTTCTTGGAGAATTATCTTTACAATCATTATATATGTTTGCCTTGTTCACTTGCGTGCCTTTTCATCTTGCTTAGTTGCTTGCCTAGTTGCTTTGCCTATCTAGTTACCATTCTTTGCCTAGCAAAAATAAAAGAGAAAACAACAATATTGTCAATTACGAAAACAAATATAAGACAAAATTTAAAAATTATTTTTGACATTATTACGATTCGATTGCTAGTTTAAAAGCAAAAGCGCAAAAAGTAAATTTTATTAAAAAAAATAATGCAATATAATAATGCATATAATTTTTTACTAATGTTGATATAATTTATTGTAATTATTAGTGTGATCGTTGAGTCAAGTCGAACACTTTTTTCTTAACTCGACCCACCCTCTTGGGCCTCGTAGGGTTGGGCCAGGATCAAGGCGCGAACCTAACTCTAGAATCGGGTTTCGTCGAGTCAATGCCAAGAACTCAAGCTAACTTCGGTGCGTTAGCATTATCTTATCTTATCTTATCTTATCTTATCTTATCTTATCTTATCTTATCTTATCTTATCTTATCTTATCTTATCTTATCTTATCTTATCTTATCTTATCTATGCGCTAACTAGATTGGGCTAGCGCAAGGTCCACGCTAACCGCATATAATTAGCGCGTCACGTGATGTCACGTGATTGAATGAGTTAAATTGGACGTTCGACGCGCATTCTTCGTTCGTCCCACCCTGTTGGGCTAGGAAATTTGCCTGACCCCAGGGTTAGGGTTGGGCGGGTCAACCCGATCGAGTTGAAACCCGACTCGACGATCACACTAGTAATTATTACGAGATTCTTATTTTAATAGTTTTAATAATCTCGTTTGATACAAATTAAAGACGATCGATATCTTCGCTTCAATATTGTAGAAAATAAATATTCGATTTAAAAATATTAAAGAGACAACGCGTCGAATTTTTTAAAGCTAACGCAAATAATTCGAAATGTGCTTTTATATTTAGTGTTATCAATAAATATTAAACAAACTTTTAGTTTTGTTCGAAAAGTGTGTCGATAAAATCGATCTTAAATAAGTTCGCAAATTATTAAGCAAATTATAATAATTAAGTATTTCAATTGTACTATAAATTTAGATACAAAAGAGATTGTTCTCGAATCGTAAAATATATATCGTAAAAAAAAGAATAACAATTAAATAATAAATAAAGAAGAAATTTTTTTTACATTGAATTTTGAGATCGTTTTAAATTAGATTTTATTAATAGATAAATTAACTTTTAAAGAAAAGACATTTTTAATAATTACAAAAATAATCAAATATTATTAATAATAATGTAAAGAAATAATGCATTTAATAACTTGAATTGCTAGAAAAAATTTATTAAAAATAAAATTTCGAAAATTTGAATCTTAATTAGTGCAAAGAACATATTATAATCGTTCAAGAAAAAAAACATATTATGTTCACTTAAAAAGAAAAACATAACATTGTCGTAAATTTTTTAGCTAAAAAAATTAAATTGTTTTATTAAATACTTAATAAAAAGCAAATTCTTCAATTAAATTATTACGCGCTTAACGTAAATTGTCACAAGATTCGAATCTATAATATGCGAAATATTAATTATAACTCTATTATTATAATAATAATGCAAAGAGATAATGCATTTATTAAAAAGAAAGATACACATAAACGTCTTAATTGCTTTTTGAAGTATTATTAAAGCTAAGCTCTAAATGCGATAGTCTTTCTTTTTATAATTAAAATTGCTAATCTTATTATGCAAAATTTCGCAAATTAGACGCTAAAATAAAAGTCGAAAAATAAGAAAGTCGATCATTTTTTAATAGTTTTTGATTTTACGAAGAGCGACAATATTAAGCTTTTACTTTCGTGTTCGCTATCGCAAAACATTAGTATATTAATTAAAAATGCATTATTTATTTGCATTATCTTGATTACATTAGCATTTCTAACATTCTTTCTTTTAATATTTGTTTCTTCTTGAGACTTTTCTTCGTTTATACTTATTTTGTTACGATCAAATTAAGAAATCAATTTATCGCGAGAAGACTTTAAAATCAATTGACAAATTAGCAAATTAAATATGTTAATTTTAGACAAAACGTTTCGCATTATTTGTATGCATTACTTGTTTGCTTTGTGCGAATTATTAAAGAAAATAATAAATTTGATAATGTTAAAAAGAAGTTTACATAAACGTAACTAAGAAATGTTAAGTTTAAGATAAAATTCAAAGAAATTATAATAAAATAAGCGATAATTTTAATAATTTTTACTAGTGTAAACGTGTCGAAAAATCGCGTGAAAAGAGAACTTAAATTAGTGATGAACGATAAGAATATATAATATAAACGACAAAGCAATTAACGAAAGTAAACTTGCGTAATATGTTGACGAAATCAAGCATATATTAATGTAAATAAATAATAATCTTGTATTGATAAAAGTTCAAAGTAAATGTTAATAAATAAGTATTAACTTTAACTTTAATATATATATTTCTTATTTTGTTTCAATAAAATTACTCGTTAATACATTATTTACAATTTTGTCAACTTTTTCGAATCTTTTACTTTTTAAATCTTGTCGCATTTTATCAAATATCGTAAGAAACTTCTAAGTTACTATATAATTACATTATTTTTATGCATTATTCGTAAAATAAGCTAAGTATACGCACAAATAATAAAAGCGTTATTAACAAACTTAAAAATTATTACAAATCGAAATCGCACAAAAGACTAAAATAATAATCGCAAAAAATTGTACAAAAAGCAAAGTAACAATCGAAAAGTTATCTTAATACAAATTAAGAAACTTCGTAAAACGTCTTTGTAAAAGAAAGTTGCGAAATTGAATTGTAAAATTATGAAAAACAATGTTAAAAAAAAGTTAAAAAGCATCGAATTAATAAAGAGATTTATAATAATGCATATAAATAATGCAACAAAGCACACAATGCTAACAACTTAATAGCAAAATGTTTCGAAAATAAATGAAGACGAAAAGTAAAAAAGAAATTTGCGATCAAGAAAGCAAATTAACTTAAGATTATCAAAAAAGCACAAAAATTATATAAAAATACGAATGTAACAATAAGATTCTTTTTTAAAAAAAAATGCATTATCTAAATGCATTATTTGTGTTTTACATTTAAGTTAATCAATATTATAGTTAAACGTTAATAACGAACTTAACATTGATAAAAGCTTTTCGATTTATATAAAATCGATTATAAAAATCATTTAATAACGAATTATTTATTATAATAACTTGAATAATTTAAAGAGAGCTAATAATAATAATTTTATAAAATTGTTTAACATTTTTATTAAAGAATTTGCATTCTTAAACAATGCAAAGAAGAAGAAAATTTCAAATTTTATTATTGTTAAAATAAAGAATCTCGATAATGTAATTGAAAAAATAATAATAAGCAAGAGACTTAATACAAGACTTAAGATAATGCGAAAAAGTTAAATTATAACTATTATGCAACAACGAATAAGAATAATAATAACGAAAAGAATAATAAAAACAATAAAAATAAAAACAATAACGATAAAAAAATTGATAAAAATAATAACGATAAAAATAATAACAAAATAAAAAATAACTCGAATTAAACTATTTAAGATAACAATAAAGCGAACAAAATTATTAAGATTTCAAATTAATAACTTTACACATATAGTTTAAAGAATTTTCTATTATGCATTACTATTATAATGCATTATCTTGTTGCATTATTATATTACATTATTAAGTTATAATTAAACAATTTAAGTAAAATATAAGATTAAGATTTTAAATTTATTAAATATAATTTAAATTTAGATTAATATCTTGACAATTCGAGTCAATTTCTCGAATAATATATTTAATTATTTAAAAATTATGCTATTGCTTTAGAATTATTAGTTTTTTATATATTTTTAAATAGAATGTGCTCAAATATTAAAGTTTCGATAACTTAATGATAGAGTAATTGCATTTCAATAATAATAACACAATATTTGTAAAAAAGTCTTAAAGAGCATTATTGTGTTCTTCTTAATTTTCTTGTAAATATTGTGTTATCGTTATCAAAAATAAAAAAATTAAGAATTCAAATTTTTTTCGAAATACAATAATTTTTTTCTTTTTTTAATTCAAAAATAGTAATAAGAAGAACAATAATAAAGAAATCGATAAAAGCAACAATAAGAAGAATAAAAAAACAAGAGTAATTTGAACGAAACTATGCAAAACGAGATTGTCGAACTCTTTAACAAGAAAAATTAAGTCAATCATTTGATTTTAGCTATTTAGATAGCTCGGAGGCAAAATAATTTTATATCGAAAAATTATAAAATAAAACATAGTTTTTTATTATTTATTTTAGAATTTCTTTACATTAATATTAAGTCTTGACGATTCGAATTAATTTTTCGAATAATGTATTTAATTTTTTAAGAATTATGCTATTGCTTTAAAGTTATTAGTTCTTTATATAATTTTAAATAAAGTATACTTAAATATCAAAGTCTTGATAGCTTAGTAATAGAGCGTTTCAACTTTAATAATAGTAATACAACATTTATAATAATGTTATCAAGAGCATTATTGTGCTCTTATTGATTTTATCGTAAATATTGTGTTATTGTTATCGCAAATTGAAAGATCGAAAATTTAAATTCTTCTTGAAATATATATATATATTTTTTTTACAATCTTTGACAAGACTATGCAAAACAAGATTGTCGAACTCTTTAATAAGAAAAGTCAAGTCAATAAATTAATTTTAGTTATCTAGATAATTCGAATGCATTATTATAATGCATTACTAAATAATTCTATATCGAAAACTTATAAAATAGAACATAATTTTCTATTATTTATTTTAAAATTTCTTTATACTAATATTAAGTCTTGACGATTCGAGTCGATTTTTCGAGTCGAATTTCGATTTTAAGTATAGAAATCGACTCGAACTGTCGATTTCAATTTTAGAAATCGAATTGTCAAAACTTTCGAATCAAATTAATACGAATCGTCAAGATTTGAGTCGAATACTTGACTCGAATTCGATAACTCGACCCGACGCGATTAGTCTAACAAGAACGAAGTTAATTAATTTTTTAGAAAGTTAAAATTAGTAATTTAGTAGCAAAAAAAATTTAGTGCAAATAGACGCTCGAAGCAGAAATTAGAGCAAAACAATAGAAAAAAATTTCAATTTCTTGATAAAAAGTATATTAGAGAAATACAATATATTAGTTTAATAATAGCAATTAAACTTAACAATATACGCACAATATTTTATTAGATTAGTTAAAATTAATAGCTATCGACTTATTGCAATAATCGATTCTAATATAATAGATAATTTTATAATCAAAGCTCTTATAAAAAGAAAGAAAAAATTTATTTAGAAGAAGTCTAACGTATACAATCTAGTAATTATAGATAGAAATCTATTATCTAATAGAAATAAAAGAGTAGATAGAGAAACAAAATTACTATTAATAACTATTTAACAATATTACAAGAAGTTAATTTTTAATATAGTAAAAATAGCTACTTACAATATTGTTCTAGAAATATCTTAATTAAAGCAACACAATTTAGAAGTTAACTAAAATATACAAGTATTTAGATTTGCACAATATAATTACGCAATTTATATCTAATCTATATATTGACAATATTCGATAACAGATAAAAGATTAAATCGAAATTTAATTGCAAATAGCAAACTTGTATTTTTGCAAAAAAACAATCTAATAAAGTTCGATTTAACAAATATTAACAAAAATTAATTAGACTACAAAATTAAAGTAAATAAAAAAAACTACAAATTTTCTAAAAACTCTAAACTATCTAATATAGCAAGAGAATTGCTAAAATATATATTACAAATATACAATAATTAAAAATATCTATTTTAGAAAAAGAAAACAATCGAGATTTTATTTAAATATTAATTATAAAATTACAAGATTAGATTTGAATTAGACAAGCAATCTACGTTTAAATCTATATATATTTTATTTAAAAAAAAACTAAAAATACTTCGCGAATATCTAACAAAAAACAAAAAAAAATTTATTAAAATTAATTAATTACAAATAAAATATTCGATTCTCTTTATATTTAAAAAAAACTAAATTCTTTATTTATATATTAATTATTGAAAACTAAATAATATTATAGTAAAAAATCGATATTTACTATTTAATATTAGCAAACTTTAGAATTGATTATTCGAAACAAAATATTTTATTAAATTAAACTTACAAAAAATATATAATTAAATTAGAATAAAGATAGAGAAAAAGTAAAAATTGCTTTTTGTATACAATATAGATTATACAAATATAAAATGATATTGTTCGAACTTATAAATATTCTAACAATATATTAGAAAATAATTAATAATATATTACAATAATATCTAAATCGATTTGTTATAGCATACTTAAACAATATTATAATTTATTTAAATATTTTGAAAAAATATATAGATTATATTTTCAAAGTACTAAAATATCTAAATAGAAGAAATCTATAATTTTAATTAAAGAAATACGAGTTTTATTAAAAAGAAATTAACTCTCTTAAATTTGTTGTTAAACGATATAAAGTATATATAAATTTCGAAAAGCTACAAGCAATTAAAGAATAGAAACTATTTATTGATATTAAAAAAGTTTAATTTTTTCTAGATTTTATAAACTACAATAAGAAATTTATTAAAAACTACTTTGCTAATACAATATTATTAACAAATCTTATAAAGAAAAAGATATTATAGATATAGAATTAATAGAAAAGAAATTTTTTTAAAATCTTAAATTAGAATATTTAAAAAAGTTAATACTAAAAATATACAATTTACAATTGTTAAACAAAATTGAAATCGACGTATTAGATCTAGCTATCAATATATACTTTAGTTAAAAATATAAGAATATTTCTCGAAAAAACTCTTGTTAGTTAAACAAAATTATAATATTTACAACAAAAAACTATTTGCTATTGTAGTCTCTCTAAAATTATAAAAAGTATATATTAAAAAATTATTAGAATTTACAATTTTTACAAATTATAAGAATCTTCTATACTTTATTACTATTAAACAACTTAATAAAAAACAAATACAATAGTTAAAGTAACTCGAATAATATAAGTTTAGAATATAGTATATTTTAGACAAAAACAATAGCAAAACAAACGCACTTAGCAAAAAAATTAATTATATAAAAACAAAGAAATTATTTAATTACAATATACTTAAGATTAACAAAAACAAATTACTATTAGCAAATAAATATAAGCTAAATACTATTTTACAAATACTTAGAGACAATAAAGAAGAGTTTTTAGTAGAAAAAGAAATCTTTTAGATATCTATTAACAAAATCGATAAATATATAAAAAAACATTATAATAAATTATTGCAAAAATATTTAGAAATAACAAAAATTCTTTAGCTTTTATATTAATATTATTAGTTTCTTTAAATAAAACAAGTTGTCAAGATATATATTAAACAATATTCTAGCTATTAGCAGAACAAATATAATATATATGCAAGCTATAGCAAAATTTAATATTAGAAACTATCTAAATTACTATAGAATAAAATTATAATAAACTTTATTATTAAATTGTCTAAGTTAACAAATTTAGCAACTAAAAACAAATATAATTTAATATTAATAATAGTTAACAAGTTTATTAAGTACTTATATATTATTGTATATATAGAGAAATTTATAGCAAAACAACTAAAATATATTGTACTAAATTAACATATATAATATTACTATATTACAATATATTCAAAACACTAATTAGTAATAAAGACAAGCTCTTTACGTCTAATTATTAAAAGATACTTATATTAATATTAGATACAAGACTTTGTATATCTATTGTCTATTATTCGATAATAGATAATTAGATAGAATTAATTAATTAAAGTCTTAAACAATATCTATAATACTATATTAATAGTACTCAAAATAATTGAATATTACTTCTATCTATAATATAACTAACACTTAATGCAAAGATTTCGATTATTATTAAGATAACCTTATTTTTTGTTAACTATAGTAGAGAATTTAATCTCTTCAAAAAAAAGCGAAAATATCTATTAGTTTAGTTAGTTATCGAAAAAATAGCAATACTAAAAAAATACATAACAATATTTTAAAAATGTAGAAAAAGTCGATTAAGTATTAGAACAATAATATTTAATATTTTATTATTAAAATCAATCGATTTCAATATATCTATATAGAAAACATTTTATTACAAAGTTTAGAAAAAAAGTAAATACAAAGTAAAAAAACTCTAAAGCAACAAGATTAGAACTATTTTATTAAGTAGAAAAAGTATTTAATTTCAAAAAATATATAAAAATTAGATAAGAATCTTGATAATTGTTACAATTTTATTTGAATATTTTATTAATATTTGAAAAGTTATTTAATATAACAGAAGATAACTAGAAGATAAAAGACAATTCGAGAAAAATATTTGCAATAGAACAGTTAGAAAATTCGAAAATATTTGATTTTTCTATTTTCGATAATAGATATTGTGTTTTTAGTTTTGTTTTTGTATTAAATTTTTTCAAAATTTTCTTATTTCGAAACAATCGAGTTATTACAATAGTTAATAGAGCTTTATTTTTAGCAATTTTAATAGAAAGATCTTCTCTATTATAATCGAGAGAAAATTACAATATATTTATATACAATTTGTTTGCATAAATATATTCTAAATACTTTAAATAGAACAATAAGTCTTCTATAGCAATATAGAAATAATTAGAAAGAGAGCAGCGTTTGCAAACAATATCTATTAGTATATTGTAATATTTAATTTCGAATACAAGATAGAGACAACTTTGTTGCTAACAAAATATAATAAGAGAGACAATAGTTTTCGAAACAAATTTTTTTGAGAAAAAGAATAGCATTACAAATCTAGCTCGAAACAATATAATATATAGTCTACAATACAATATATAGTATAGAGTACAACTATCTATATATTTAACAATTTAATAGACAAGTAGTATTTAATATATTTGACAACAAACTAAACAAACAATACTTAATATATTCGATAACAAACTAAACAAACAATATTCGATATATTTAACAATAAACTAAGCAAGTAATCCTTAATATACTCGACAACAAATTAAGCAAACAAGAAATTTTTTCTTTAGTATATAGATTTTCGAATACAATTCTTTTATAAATTGTATTTAATTTATTTTAAGTCTTAACTTATTATTACAACTACAAAGCTGTTTTCTTTTGTTATTAAGTAATTGCTTATATTGTCTAAAGATATCTACAAATTTTTTTAAAGCATAAATCTCTCTCTAATATCTTTAGCGAAAGTATTAGTGTAACAAACTAGACTAACTATTGGATTAAATTTCGATTTTAACTTTAGAAATCGATTCGATTTGTCAATTTTAATATTAGAAATTAACTTGAAATTTAATTTAATTTCTATTATTTTGAAATTAATTTAATTCGATTTAACTCGATTTTCGATTTCAATATTAGAAATCGAATCAAATTGTCAAGAATATTAAAAACACTAAAAACAGTATAAATTTAGTTTAAATTTAGATTTTTTTAATTATTTTCTAGATAATATATATTAGTAATATATAATATAAAAACAATTTAATATACTTATTAATTAATTTAAATAAACTAACTATTTTTATTAAATTATCAATTAATTGTTACTAAAAATGATAAAATTTACTAAAAATAGTAGTTTTGACAATTCGAATCGATTTTTCGAATCGAATTTCGATTTTAAATATAGAAATTAATTCGAATTGTCGATTTCAATTTTAGAAATTGATTTATTAAGACTTTCGAATCGAATTAATACAAATTGTTAAGATCCGAATTAAATATTTTATTCGAATTTACTAATTCAATTTAATATAATTAGTTTGTAACAAATATTTGCTAAATAAAGTTTGCAAAAACTATTTAATATCGATATATATTTATTTAGATTCTAGACAAGTAGATTAATTAATATTCTTTTGTAATAGATATTAGATAATAACAAAAACTTTATAGTTGTAAATAATAGTAATATAGAAGATATAGAAAATATAGAAAATATAAAAGATATAGAAAATACAGAAAATTGCAAAAAATAACAATAACAATAGCAAAATAAATAGTGCATAAATCTTGTAAATTATTCGATTAAATTTAGTAGAAAAAAGTAGTATTTAAACAAAGTAAAAATAATATTCGAGAAAAGTAGAGTAATATTTTGCTAGTAATTATCTAAAAATAATATATAAAAGTCTTCTATTAGCAATTTATATATATTTATATATATATTTGCAAATTGCAAATTAACTCTTATTGATAAAATTTATAATAATAAGAATTTTGCAAGAAATAATAATAGAAAATATAGATTTAGCAAAAAGATAATTAGATAGTTGTAGCTAATAATATAATTAAGAGACTTAATAGTTGTGAAAATATAGTAGTTAATAGTTATAAATATATATTTGCTAGCAATAGATATAGAAATTAATTAATTGCAAATTAACAATAATTAAGTTTTAAATAAATTGTAAAATTATTATAATTTAAAAATACAATAAAAGACAATAAATTTGTTTTTAAAAAGAATTTCAATTAGTTTATTAGCAGTTTGGTTTGCAATAAATATATATTTTAATTTAATTTAATTATTAACAATCTTGTTTCAAATAAAGTAATATTATATATTAATATATTTAATTTAAGAGTATTATAAGAGATTCTTAGCAAATATTACTACTTTTTAATTATTGCAATAAATAATAATAGCAACTAAGAATAAATATAACTTTATCTAGATAATATTAAAAATAGCAAGAACTTTGTTAAAAATAAAAAATAACAATATTAAAATAGATCTATACAAAGTTATTTGTTTTAAAAAACAAAAAAATTAGATAACTTTCTTAATAATTTAAGTCTATCTTATATATTTTGTTTTGTATATTGTTAACAAAATTGAAATATAAATATAAGTACTAAAAATAAATTCTAGATTAAAAAGCTAGAAATTTACAATACTTGTCTAGAATTATTTAGAGATTAAATTACAATATTGTAGAAATCTATCTAAAGTATTTTATTTTTTAAATATATTTATTTGATTATTTAAAATAAGTTTTATATTTGTAATATTTAATATTTACTTGTTCTTTAATATTTTCGAACAATTAATATTATTATTATTAATTATAAAATTATAAGTCTTTTTATAATTAATAAAGTTAAATACTTTTAAAACTAGACTTTTGTGCAAAAAGCTATTATTATTATTGTAATTAATGTATATATTTGTTTTATTTAATATAAGATTATTATAATTGTTAAAAACAATATATTAATATAAAACTATTATAAGTTATTTAAATCTTTTAAGACTTTACAAACTTAAAAGTTTATATTTTATAATTACAAATTTATATTTTGTTGTTCGAAAATTGTTTTTTATGTTTAGAAAAATTGTATAGTTTTAAATATTTAATTTAATATAGAAATTCTATATATCTAGATTGTTTTAACAAGCAAAAATAAATTATTTTAGTATTGTATAAAAAATTAATAATACAAAACAATTAATTTGCAAAATAGATTCTAACAATATATATATATAGTGTCTTAAATTATAATATTATAAATTGTATTATCTTTTCTTTAAACTTTTTGCAAAAAAAATCTTTAATATATTAATCTAAATATTATAATTAGTATACTAAAATATATTATTAGAAGCTATTTACTCTAAATAACAAGTCATCGGCAATTCGAGGAAGCGGCCCCTGTGGCACAATGGCTCTACTGAGTCGACATCGGCCCGAGAGAGTCTCGTGACACCTCGCGCTAGCCTATTAGAGTAATTTAAACTGTTTCTTAATATTTAGATTGTTTTGTAATTTGTTTGAAAT